>Ga0233446_1001259_pt1 | contig 19537 bp, 22 predicted proteins | sample SI_124_October20_4_FD_182780 | JGI IMG/M metagenome (GOLD analysis project Ga0233446, IMG submission 182780) | Seawater microbial communities from Saanich Inlet, British Columbia, Canada - SI_124_October2016_120_MG | ecosystem: Environmental > Aquatic > Marine > Inlet | place: Canada: British...
TGTGACCGGTTATTGGCTTGGCTGGGATTTAGGCGACCGTATGCGTCTTGCGCCGGGCAGCTCAGCTACACCGCTGTGGGGTTTATACGGTACTTCAACCAGCAATGATATTGTTGCAGCTTCCTGCGTAGATGATCGTTTTATTATCCAAACCTATGCTACGCACAGTTACGCGCAAAGCAGGGTCGTACCCGTTTGGCAAAATTATATTTACAGTACCTTGCGTGCGCGGTATGATTACCTGGCTGCTCAACAGTAGCATCTTTTTACCAACTAAATAGAAGAGACCTGACAGGTTTTCAAAAACCTGTCAGGTCTTATTTTCTAGCAATTTTTACAGGAGCAAAAAATGACCTTCACCCAAAGCAAATGGAGTCTTGATGATCTTTTTCCAGGATTTGAAAGTCCAGAGCTTGAAGCGAGCTACAAAAAGCTAGATGAACAGATCACTGCTTTTGAAGCCCTACGCCCAAAACTCAAAGCAGATATAGACGTGGAAGACTTCATGGAGATGCTTGAAGCCTCCGAAAAAAGCACCCGTATTATTCATAAACTCTATTCTTTCGCAGGATTAGCTTTTTCTGCTGATACACAAGACCAGGTTGCGCAATCTGCACAGTCACGGATAGATCAATTCTATGCTGAGGTGCAAAACCGCACTCTCTTCTTCAGCCTGTGGTGGAAAGACCTCGACAAAAAAACTGCCGAGCGCTTTATGGATGTCTCTGGCGATTATCGTTACTACCTCGAAGAAATTCGCAACTTCAAGCCACATACTCTCAGCGAAGCGGAAGAGAAGATTCTCAACATCAAAAATGTAACAGGCTCCAGCGCACTGGTCACTCTCTACAGTGCGATCACAAATCGCTACGTATTTAAGCTCGAAGTAGATGGTGAAGAAAAAGAGATGACGCGCGGCGAGTTGATGACCTTTGTCCGCGGGGCAGATTCCGACCAACGCGCCGCTGCTTATCAGGAGCTTTATCGCGTATATGCTGAGGATGGGCCGATCCTTGGGCAGATGTATCAAACCCGGGTACGAGATTGGGGCAACGAAAACGTCAACTTGCGCAAATTTGAAAATCCCATTTCGGCCAGAAATTTGGGGAACGACATCCCGGATCAAGCCATCGACACATTGTTGGATGTCTGCGAGAAAAATGCAGATGTTTTTCAGCGTTATTTCAAGCTCAAGGCAAAACATCTCGGCGTGGATAAATTGCGTCGCTACGATGTCTATGCCCCTGTCGTGAAATCGGATAAGAAATATGATTTTGGGGATGCCGCAGAAATGGTGATGGAATCCTTCGGGACATTCGACCCCAAACTTGCCAGCCTTGCCAAACGTGTTTTCGACGACGAACATCTCGACTCTGAAGTCCGCAAAGGGAAACGGGGTGGCGCATTTTGTTGGTCGGTGACCCCCGAAATGTCCCCTTGGGTTTTGCTCAATTATCAGGGACGCGCGGATGATGTAGCAACGATGGCGCATGAGTTGGGACATGCCATCCATGCGATGTTGGCAGAACACCATAATATCTTCACCTTCCATTCTTCCTTGCCTCTTGCGGAAACTGCCTCAACATTTGCTGAAATGATGCTCGTAGATCAACTGCTCGAAAACGAAACCGACGAATCCGTGCGCCGCGATCTACTTTTCCGACAAGTAGATGATTCTTACGCCACCATTATGCGCCAAGCCTATTTTGCGCTCTTTGAACGCAAGGCACACGCCATGGTCAAAGAGAACGCTTCTGTAGATGAGCTGGCAGCTGCCTATCTTGAAAATCTTGAAACGCAATTTGGTGATGCGATCGAAGTTAGCGATGAATTCAAATGGGAATGGGTTTCTATCCCGCATATTTATCACACCCCATTCTATGTGTATGCTTATGCTTTTGGGCAATTGCTCGTACTTTCACTTTATAAGCAATTCAAAGCTGAAGGCGAGGCTTTCAAACCCCGCTACCTGAAACTGCTCTCAGCGGGTGGCTCGCAAGCCCCCGAAAAAATCCTGACCGAAGCGGGAATCAATATCCGTAGTGCAGAATTCTGGCAAGGGGGTTTTGACGTGATCAAAGACTTGGTCGAGCAGTTGGAAGAATTGCCGATTGCATAGAAGATCACTTGTGCAACAAAAACGCTCATCAGATGATGAGCGTTTTTGTTGTGGGGTTACTATCTATACTTTATTCTCTTGCCATTTTTCATAAAACATAAGATAGTTGACATAATCCAATATAGTAGAAAAAATGCTATTCTGCTAGAATTCACACAGCGTATCAACTACGGAGGTATATTTGACGTCTAAAAAAATTACTCGTCGCGATTTCTTGAAACTATCACTGTCGATGACTGGCGGTCTTAGCCTTTTGGGAGGAGGGTACACCTGGCTGATCGAGCCTCGATGGGTAGAGTTCACTTCCAACGATTTGCCGATCCGAAACCTACCAAAGAACCTGATCGGGGCATCCCTTGTGCAGATTAGCGATATGCACATTGGGAATCGCTACAACTGGAGATATCAAATACCAACACTTGAAAAAGTAGCTGATTTAGCCCCCGATTTTATTGTGCATACAGGCGATTTTATCTCCTACGAAAGCGGTCAACAAATAGATCAACTACATGAAGTTCTTTCCCATGCCCCGCAAGGCAAACTTGGGACGGTTGCAATTCTTGGAAATCATGATTATGGCCATGGATGGAAGATGCCAGAAGTTGCCCAATCTGTTGTCGATGTTTTAGAATACTACGGCATAGTTGTATTAAGAAACGAAAAAATATCTCTCAATGGTCTTCAAATCATCGGTTTAGATGATTATTGGGCAACTAATTACAATCCAGAACCTATTCTTGCCTCGATAGAAAAAGATACACCATCAATCGTTCTTTGCCATAATCCAGATGTCGTTGATAAACCAGTGTGGGCTGGATATCAAGGCTGGATTTTGGCAGGTCACACGCATGGAGGCCAGGTTAAACCACCTTTTCTCCCACCACCTATCTTACCTGTCCGAAATTCTTCTTACACTTCAGGATCGTTTGACCTTGGGGACGGTCGTAATCTTTATATCAATCGAGCTTTGGGTAATCTCTGGCCTGTTCGGTTCAGCGTACGCCCAGAAATTGCGACGTTTACACTAAAAAATCAAACATCATAAAATATTATCCAATATTTTATGATTGCTTCTAGCTCTAAAGCGGGTGAATTGCATATCTTTTTGGGTATCTCTTACCGTTGTGCTGTATTTGCCATTTCAGAATTAGCTTGTTACTTTTCGCATCACCCATTCTAATAGTCCGCGCTGGAATCGTTTACGCCAATAATACGAAAAGATGATCGCCAAGATGGTAAAAATAGCTGCGCTTAGTGTAGCAAACTCTAGTGTTTGATTCTCAAGTCTCCCGATCATTTCAAGAAATCCCATTCCAAGCACTACATGAGCTACGTAAAGTGTTAAGGCCAACTGCCCAGTTGACACCAAGGGAGAGAATATCTGTGCCTTTGGATATCGAAATGTAAGCTCCAGACATAGCATGATGATCGCAATAGCTGTACCTGTACCTGCGATGATGTATAGCGGCACAGGCGGTATTGGCTCTGTTGCAAATATGATCCCATTTTCACCTGGAAATGACTTGAGCAAAATAAAAGACAGCGTTTCTGCAACAGCGGCTGCTGAAATGCTCACCCACAGAATTTTCTTGCGAAGCTGGCTATTTTTCACATCTTGGCGTCCTAACCACATTCCAATAAAAATAAAAGCTAGCCAAGGGATCACCGGATGAAAACCATTGAAGAAGATATGTCGTCCCATACCTGCCAATGTCCAAAAATCGAGATAGGTAAGTGTTGCAAAATCCCATCCTACTTCGTAATCAAAGATAAATACCAAGAGAAGAAAAGCGACTATTAGAGCGATTGCCCCAGCCCATAATTGGCGATCTGATACAGTCAATAATAAAGCTGCAATTGCAATATAGACTCCATAGAAATGCAAAATATCTGCGGGCCACAAGGGTGTATATAGAAGTCCGACCACAAATAAAAATACTGCTCGCTTGAGTAGCATTTTCCGGTCACGGCGAATGCGAGCTTGATCTTGAGATATCCGTCCCTTACTCGAAAGCATCGATATTCCAACTCCTGCTAAGATCACAAATGTGGCTGCTGCTCGGCCATCAAATAGTCCAGCAAACCAGACCAACCACGCCGGGCCGTTTTCACTTGCTCCCATAACAACTTTGTAATTGACAATAACCATGCCAAATACGGCTAGCGATCGAGCAACATCATAGCCAATTATTCGTGTTTTTTTGTTTTGGACTTCAGTATGTTGAATTTGACTCATAATATTCCTAGGACTTTATTAGTGCCTATGATATTTAAAACCCGATCAATTGCATCACGATTCCAAAGATCAGACTCAACTCCAACCCCATGAGCATCACACTTAGGCGTTTGGCATGTCCGCGTGGGGAGAGTTGGCCAGCCTTATCCGCTGTACGGAGTAAAGGATAAAGTCGCCAATAGAAGGATGCGATCGTGATAACCAAAGCAATTGCTGCCAAAATAAGGGTGCTTTCAGGAGCTGTAAAAACCAAGACAAGCACAAGGGCGATCACGATCATTTTCACCCCTGCCAACCAATTGACCAGATAGCGCATCAGCATATGAACTTCGGGGTCAGCTTTGGATTTCTCCCAGCTACTGAAAATGCAGGCTCCATTGAATTTACAGTTATCTTGCATGAAGTACAGTTCCAGCATATTCAGGCTTTCTATGAAAGCAAATACAAGTAGGGTGATTTGAAGGGTTTTCATAAGAATCTCTTAGATTAGCTAATCGTCTTCTTTTATTTACGCAAATGAGATTGAAAAGTTACATAATTTCTGCCACAAAAGCGTGATAGGTTCATAAAGAAAAGATACTCATCTGAAGATGAGTATCTTTTTTATGGCGATAAAATTTATTAATCCCTTTTGCGGATCGCCTTCGCCAGCCTCGTTGGTAGAAATACTAGGGCGGAAATCAAGCCAAGCCCAACCAAGAGCCAGGTCAGCGGGATTAGAAAGAAAGGTTCGCGCAAAACACCCTGCGCATCCACCTTCTGGCCGATCAGTTGGTGCGTGTCCAAGATGAAATCCGATTGTTTTCTCCATGATCAGCCCCCCTTTTTCTTAGCAAGTTTTAGAAACTATAAATTTTAGATATTTTCAATAGCTTTCAAGATCTCTCAGGATTGTGAAGAAGGTTTCAAGCAGAGAACTGTGTCATATCGTCTATATTTAAGTTAAAGGCTTTCCCAAAGCCTGCCACATAACGCGCTCTTTCCAACTTGATCTCATACAAAGAAAAATCACCTAGTTGAAAATTCATCTTCGCAAAGGGATATTTCTCAAGATATTGCTCTTTTGCACTTGCATACTCCGCATTCATCGGCGAAAGCAGTGATGCTTTTCCCATAATCGAAAGGCGTGCCAGGGTTTGGGGATTAATATTTGTGCGTACAGATTCACAGATCATCAGGCTAACACGCGGATTCGCCATAATATTTTGTGTATGTTGCGCCAACTGGCTGATATGAATATGATACGCTGCAAAATCAACTGAAGCCCCATACAAAACCATAGAGACCAGCGGCTGCCCCTGCACCGATGTCCCAAGAGAAGTAATTTTCTGGGTTCTGATAAGCTGAATAAGTTTTTCCTGTGATTGATCGTCCATACCTATCTCCTGTTTAAGCAGTCTAAATGATCAGCGTGCAGATTTTCCAGATACTCTATTCTCACGTTCCCAACGTTGAATAGCATTCTTTAGCCAAATTATTTGTGTGCCATTAGGGCTTTCTTCTTTTTCCAAGGATTAGAAATCAAGTTCCGTCATCAGTTCTGAATCACGTTTTCGGCGTGCTATACGCCATGAGAAGAGACTATCTTCGTAGGTAGAACGGATGCGGAAGGCGATGTATACTGCGCCGATCGCTGCCAGTAGCGCGGTAAGCAAGTAGAGGGTACGAGCGCTTACGACGTCCGTTTCAAGAAGAGGAACAATGATCAACACCAGACCTGTGAGAATGGCACTGATGAGCGATCCGAAAATATAGGCATAGTTTCCGATGAGCACACGCACACGCCCACGCCGTTCTTCCGGGACAAGCGCATAGAGTGATTGGTAGAGGGGCATATGCCAGCCACGATAAACGATCTTGGCGACAAAGAGAACGATAACGCCACTCAAGATAGATGGGAAGGCGAATGTGTACCCTACACAAAGCAGCAGTGTAGAGGGGAGCACTAGATAGCCAATTGCCGGAGAAATTTTACCGAGAAGATTTTCTCCGCTCGTCCATTGGAAGAGAAGGGGGATGAACAGCAAAGCCAGATTGTAGATGCTATAGAGTGTCTGAAATTGGAAACCCTGTTCTGATGCGGCATTAAGGCTAACATAGAAATTGTAGAGAAGAATGAGAAGGATGGCTCTTGTGAGTGCTACCAGCATGGCTACGTAGCGAAAGAAGGGCACTTGGCGAATCATCTCAAAGCTGCTTTTGATATTTTCAAAGAAAGCGCTTTTCTCTTGAATTTGGACGGTTTCTGTTGGGGTAGAGGTGCGTGTAAATAGAAAGTACCCGATCGCGTAGAGAAAACCACTCACGACCATAAGGGCAGAGGGATTTTCGATCATGCTTTCGCTGACGGTTACGTAACCTAATAAGCCCGTAAGCGTAAAAAGACTGTATCCCAGCAAGCGCCCGAGTAATTCCCCTGATGCAAGTATTGGAAAATACTTTTTTGCCTTCGCGAGGTTATATCGCTGGGTGGCAAAATTCCAGAAGACCATCGGGAACAATATTGCTTGCTGTGCATAGACCAGATACATGATCGGATAAAGTATCTTTGTAGAGAGATCGAGGAAGAAGAAGAGGGCAAGCAGCAAATATGTGCCCAGCAGGAAAGCGATGAGGGTACGCATCATTGTGATGCGAGGCAGCCTGTCGATGACCTGGACAACGATTGATGAGAGAAAGAAACTTAAGATAAGCTTGCCACACCAGAGCCAGGGGAGATTTTCTATACCTGTATAGCCCACAAAGCCCGAGACGGCGATCACGTCAACGATGCCCAGCACGAAGGTGTTAACCAAGGATGCGCCTATCAAAATGAAAAGCATGCCTTTGTTCTCTACAAAAATATAGGCGAGTTTATCGAGGAAGCTTTCCTTGGCAGCACTTTCTCTTTCATCCTCAGCAAGCTCTTCTTCCTCGGTATAAAATAATTCGCTTTCCGTTATGCTTTCTTCATAGAAGAGCTTTCTATCTATATCATGCAGGCTCCACCCTTTTTTATTTGTCTGTTGCAACAAAGTATAGGTATTTTCTATCTTTTTTACCCAGCCCTTTGCCTGCAATTCATCAAGAAGTGTATCGGTTTCTTCAAGCGAGAGAGCGTTTCGTTTTGGGAGTTCTGCTACAGCCTCCCTTAATTCTTCTTCACTGAGCCTAGGTTCACGAAAAAAAAGCTTAAGTAGGATTCTCTCCCCGGGATCAATATCTTCAAGGAGGTCGAAAGGGGTTATACCTGTGTCGGTATTTTTGCTCATCTAATTCTCCCGTGATTTTTTACATTCTACTGAACTTGCTCCATCAATGCACAAATTTCCAATGGGATACCCTTCTGCTCATCCGCGACGAGCGTGATGGAGGCTTGGTCACATTTATCGATGCAAATGCCGCACCCCATACAACTCTCGTAAACCACGCTCATCGAAAAGTTTTCCATCTCCAACGCCCCGAACTGACAGGTATCTACACAGGCTTCGCAAGCGATACACATATCTTCATCTATTTGCGCCACGTAGCCCGAAGACGCCAACATTGGCGTGCCGTGATTATGCGCGTTCATTGCGCCGCAACAACATTCGCAGCAATTGCAGATAGCGTAAAAACGCTGAAGCATCGCATCCTTGAAAAAGGCGTGATGGACGTGTCCACGTTCATCTTCGGCTTTGAGAATATCAATGGCTTCGTCAGGGGTGATCTCTCGGGAGCGGTCGGGATGATGCTCGCGGATGAAAGAAGCAAATGGATCGCCAATAACGAGACAAACGTCGATGGGTGTGCAGGGGTTCTCTTTCGCCGCGCGACAGGGGCAGTCGATCGCAAGGATATGTTCGGGGTTTTTCATCACGATGGAGCGCGCTCGTTTGTAGGGGATGACCTGTTCAAGGTCGGGAATATTGATCTCTTCGTTGATCTGTACCATCTGCGTTGCCGTTTCAAGCGGAATAGCTTTCCCATGATAGGTTTCAGCCATCCCTTTTTTATCAGTAGCAAGTTCATCTTTGGGTTTGATCCCGAAACGCTTTTTCATCTCCACATACTTTTTTGCTGCGGGGTGATTTCCTGTGCCGATGTCAATATAATGATAGATCCAACGTCCATAGATATAGCCGTGCAAAAAATCGAGCAGAGAGTAGTTTGGAGTTTTTCGGGCCTCTTTGATGAACTCTTGCGTGGATGCTTTGATAAAGGGGATTTTCATGGTGACCTCGTCTTCTTTAGAATAGTTTTATTCTATGAGAATTCGTTAGAGATGATAAGAGCCCTTTCTCTATATATATTGGATATTTGTCCTGTAAAAAAGTATTCGCCATTTGATGAGTGATTTTTAGTATCTTTGTTGGCGCTTCATAGAGATCAGTCCCAGTCATAATCGAAAAATGTATTCTCTTTGACTTCACGCTGGCGTTTTTCTTCTTTCTCAACTTCTTCTGCGGTTATAAGCCACGCAGTAATTTTCAACGTGCAATGTGGGCATGTTGTGTGGATATCTCCATCAACCCCGGGTTTGCTACCAGTAGGAATTATCCTTTTACATTTTGGACATTTCGTAGCAAATTCCCCACAGCTTTTACATTGTCTTAAGACTGAACTTGCTTTCAACCCTGCCCTGATTGCCTTTACCCAGATCAGCGCAGCCTGCTTCACATAGCCTACAAGCGTAAGAAAGCCAGCAAATCTTAATAAAATCCTCCCAGCTTCTACTAAATCTTCAAGAGAAGATTGTTCAACTTCTCCCTGTTTGCGAAGTTTCCCCTTACAAGATGGGCACTTTGAAGCTGCTGTCCACTTCCTAATATCCACAATATTTTCGCTCATGAATCCGTCCTATCCTTATTTGAGTTTTCTCCTGCTTCATTATATATAACTTCTCACTTTTAGAGAAATAATATATAAAACAACAAGCCAGCTGGAACTTGGATTTCATCCCTGTTTATGAAATTCATGCCGGGATAAAAGAGAGTTTTCTCTCTAAAAAAAGACAACTGTACTGAAAGAGAAAAATACTCTTGACAATTCATCAAGAACGAGATAATATCATTTCAAATGAGACATATTTGTCTCATTTGAAATGCAAATACTACAAAAGGATTGATATGAAAAAAGACACTCGTGAGATTTTATTAGATGCAGCAGTAATCGTTTTTTCTAAAAACCCTGGTGCCCCGATCAGTGAAGTAGCAGACTTTGCCGGAGTTGGGAGAGCAACCTTATATCGTCACTTCCCCTCCCGCGATGACCTTATTCGTGAATTGATCCTTGAATCCTATCAACAAATGAATGATGCCCTGACACCTGTTTTGGCACAAAATCTATCAGGCACTGATTTGTTTCTGAGTATTTTGGAGGCGACCATCCCTTTGGGAGATCGGTATTATTTTTTAATGCTAGAGCGTACCTTTGAAGAAGACCCCGAAATTCAAGCACTATATCAAAAAGACGCACATGATTGGGTAGAACTCTTTGAAAACCTTAAAGCTGAGGGCGTTTTGGCTCCCGAAGTTCCTACCGCTTGGGCGGTATCGGCTGTAGAAGCGCTGATCTATTCTGCCTGGTCATCGGTTCACGAAGGGTATATTGCGCGGCGAGATGCGCATCATCTTGTATATCGGACACTGCTTTCTGGGCTGGGTCCAAAGGATAACTAAACCCATGCAAAAAACAACAATCTCTATCGGTGGGCTATTATCCCGTTTCAAAGGCAAAGTATCTTTCACTTTTTTCCTCGTACTTTTTGAAGCCATTCTCGATCTGCTCTATCCCCTTTTCATTGGTTTTGCGATCAATGACCTTCTGGAGAAAAGTTACAGCGGAATTTATGCACTGGCTGGTTTGGGGATTTTGGGATTACTCATCGGCAGCGGCAGACGTTTTTATGACACTCGTGCCTACACAAGCATTTATATTACGCTTTCAGAAGAAATGGTACTCAGGGAACGTGAAAATAAAAGCTCGATCTCAAAGATTTCTGCGCGTTCATCCCTATTAACAGAATTTGTCGAGTTTCTTGAGAACTCTGTCCCCACTATCGTATCAAGCGTGATCGGTGTTGTAGGTATCCTGATCGTCGTAGCTACCTTGAGTATCCCCGTTTTCTGGGCTTGTACCCTGCTCTTTCTACTGATGGTACTCATCTATGTTTTTAGCGGGAATAAGAACTTTATCTATAACAAGGGCTACAACAACGAGATCGAGAATATGGTCAACGCCCTCTCCGCCGAAGGCACAGAAGCAATGCGCGCGCATTATAAGTCGCTCATAGGCTGGAATATCAAACTCTCTGATCTTGAAACCTGGAATTACGCCGCTCTCTGGACAGGCATCATCGGATTACTGGTTTATGCCCCCATTGCAGTTATCAACAGCGGCACAACCAATTACGGCGCGATCTTCTCCATCCTCATGTACGTCTTCCAATTTGTCGAAGGGCTAGTTTCGCTCCCCCTCTTCATCCAGCAGATCATTCGCTTACAAGAAATCTCAAATTGTTTCAAAAACGCATAAATAAAAGGAATATAAAATGTCTGACTTTATCAAAAATGCTATTGCCGCCATCGCCGATTTCGCCCTTTTCTTTTTCTTATGGCTCTACATGGGAATCCCTTGGTATTTTGCCCTCTTAATCTCAACATTAGCTGTTATGGGATTGTGGTGGCTGCTCGCCTGGATTTTCGGTTGGTCAACTTACTGGAACCGTTACTAATCTCGAGCATTATCTCGAAAGGAATAGAAAATGAACATCTATCTCATCAAAGCCTCTGCACAAAGCGCCTTCAAAGAATACAAAAAATATATGGGGTCCCCTCCCCAAAGCATCTTTTCATTGGCAGCAACCACGCCCAAAGGCGTCGGTATCGAAATGGTCGATGAAACGATGGATATGAAAGTTAACTATCGCAGCAATGCCGATGTCGTCGCCATTTTCGCATCCACCCCCGACATTTTGCGTGCCTACGAGATTGCCAAGAAATTCCGCAAGAAAGGAAAGACTGTTGTTCTGGCTGGTTTGCACGTCACATTTATGCCGGATGAAGCGCAGCAGCACGCAGATACGATCATCGTCGGCGAAGCCGAAGGAGTTTGGGAGCAATTACTCGAAGACTACCGTGCTGGGAGCTTGCTACCGCGTTATCAGCGCACCGAGCCAGTGGACGTGGCAACGTTAAAGCCCTTCTCCACACAACTGATCGACAAAAGCTGGTACGGCAACGCCTGGACAGTAATGGTCTCACGTGGTTGTGTATATCATTGCTCTTATTGTGTCGTCACACCCTTCTTCAATAAGGGTATGCGCTATCGCCCGGTCGGGCAAATTGTCGATGAGATCAAAAATTCCGGCGCAAAATGGATCGAGTTGCATAGCGACCACCTAATGGGCGACCCAGATTACATCCGAGAATTGCTCACGGCGCTTATCCCGCTCAACATCCAATGGATGGGTGAAACAACTGTCAATATGGCAAAAGATGAAGAACTCCTGCAACTCGCAGCCAAAAGCGGGATGCGCTATATCCTCGTCGGTCTTGAAACGCCATCACAAGATGCGCTCAAAAAAGCGGGCAAAGGCTTCGTCAAAGTCCAGGAAGTAAAAGAATATATCCGCCGTTACCATGAATATAATGTTGTCGTTGATTCAGCCCAAATTTTTGGTTTCGACCAACAAGACAAAAGCATCTTCGAGCGATCATTAGAATTTATCAATGAAGTTGGGGTTGATGTTCCCCACGCTGTTTTACTGATCCCCTTCCCAGGAACGCGTACCTTTAGCCAGCTTGATACCGAAGGGCGTTTGCTCACAAAAGATTGGTCAAAATATGATGGCAACCACGTAGTCTTCCAGCCCAAGTTGATGACCCCCAAAGAACTTAAAGGTGGACAAAACTGGTTCTGGTATTACGCCAAGCGCAGTAAACTCGCCAAGAAATTAGAAAAAGAAATGATGTGGTAGGTGTATCGTGAGTAAGAAAAAAACTGAAAAATTCCTGAGCGAAAAATTTGTTTGCAGTAAATGTCAACATAAAGGCGCATCGGTAGAGCGCCTGGCTATGGGCGATGATAGCTGGGGCAGCTTCTTCAATGCCCAAACACATCGTTATGCTTTTGCAGCTTGTGAAAATTGCGGATTTACAGAAATCTATGCGCTGGACGTGCTTGAAGGCAAAGATAATTTAGGCTCATTCCTTGAGTGGATGTTCCCCTAAGTTGCTAGACCAAAAGGAAATAAATATTATGACTAAAAACAAAGACTTTATCAAATTTCTGATCGTGATGCTTGTCTTCATGATCGGGATGATCTTCATGATAGCCAACCATATACATGATTGGTGGATATGGGCGATCTATATCACAGTTTGGACAGTTGCAGAAATGCTCGTAGCAAAAAACTTCCACCTAAAATGGTGGGTTTGGGTGCTCATCCTTGCGGGCTTATCAGTCGTTGATTTGATCGTGATACAAATTTTTTCATAGTTTCTGGAGAGAAAAATGACCTCAGAAAAAAAATGGCGACTACCTGTAGAAGCCTATACATCACAGGAATGGTTCGATAAAGAACAGGAGCTGCTCTTCAGCAAAGTCTGGCAATTTGCCGGAATGTTGGAAGATATTCCCAATGTAGGGGATCATCTTTGTGTTCGGGCCGGTTTGCAGCCTCTGATCGTGGTACGTGGTGAAGATAATGAGCTAAAAGCTTTCTACAATATCTGTCGCCATCGCGGTACAGAATTATTGCGCACGACAGGAAAATCTAAAAAGATGATCGTTTGCCCCTATCACCATTGGGTCTACGGGTTAGATGGCGAATTGAAAAGTGTGCCAAGCCAGAAAGAATTCCCTGGTCTGGATAAAAGCCAAATGGGACTCCACCCAGCATCAGTTACCGCGTGGAAAGGGATGATTTTCGTTCACCCCGAAGTTGATGCACCTCCTTTGAGTGAATGGTTGGCCGACCTCCCCGATCATATGGGGCCTCATCAACCTGAAAAACTGGTCGAATATGACGGCGTACGCTATCAATACGATATTAAAGCCAACTGGAAGATATTCATAGAAAATTATATGGATGGCTATCATTTGGCTCACTTACATGCAGATACACTCAACATGTATGAACATAAATCACAACGCTATACTTATGCGGGGCGTCACTGGACTTTTTTTGAGCCACTAAGCAAATCTTATAAAAAGAATCTCCATAAGGTTGCCCCAATGCCCGTGATCGACCATATTCCTGACGAGAATATAGGTGCATACGTACATATGCTTTTCCCAAATTTTGGGATCACTGAGACAGAAGTAGGCTGGACAACACTCAATATCACTCCCATTGCCCCGAATCGAACTCTGGTGGATATACGTGTACGCACTATGCCAATGACAACTACGCAATATAATTCAGGTTGGATGCGTTGGTCAAAATGGAGCAAGGTGCAAGAGCCGAATCCCGATGCTGATGATCCCCTTGAATCGCACGATGTCATGCTTGAGGATATTTATGCTTGCGAACAACAGCAATCGGCAATGCGCTCTCCGAAGTTTGAAGTTGGGGCGGTTGCAGAAACTTTGGAGCGTTCGATTCTGGAATATCAAGCCCACTACCTTGATTTCATGGAAAAATAAAGGAGCGCACAGTGGAATTACCTAATTTCATAAAAAACATCAAATCAAAAATTGACCACGAGCTTAAGAAGAACTTATACAAAAATCTGGTCTTCAAGGGCGGCGGTGTGCGTGGTATCGCTTATATGGGTGCGCTCGAAATCCTGGATGAATTGGGCATCGTTGATAATATCCAGCGTGTTGCAGGAACATCAGCGGGCGCGATCGCCGCGACACTTTTCTCTTTCCGCTTGAGCGTTGATGAGACCAAAGAGATTTTCAACTCACTCGAGATTGCCAAGATTCCCCGTTGTCAGGAAAAAGAACATGATCTGAGACTCTGGGAATCGAAAGATGATGAATGTTACAAACGCTTCTTCAAGAACTATGGCTGGTACTCAAGTGCATATTTCTACGAGTGGATTGGGAATATCATCTCAGAGAAATGTGATGGAAACACTCGCGCCACCTTTGCTGATTTTCAGGAACGCGGTTTTCGCGATCTCTATATCGTCGCGGCAAATCTTTCACGCCATCGCGCCGAGGTTTTTTCTGCGGCAGATACGCCTGATGTAGCTGTTGCAGATGCGGTACGTATGTCTATGTCGATTCCGCTCTTTTTTGAAGCCCTGCGCTTTGATGGCAAGGAATTTGGCGATGGTGATTATTATGTGGATGGTGGGCTTCACGATAACTTCCCCATGCATATTTTCGATGAACCCGACTTTGCTACAAATAGCTGGTACTACCGTGACGGAGTGAACTGGGAAACTTTGGGCTTATTCCTCTTTCCTGATGACTTGAGAAGTCAATCTGAGCCAGAAATTCCAGAAGATGTTTGGGAATTCTTGATGCTTTCTCTACGCAACCTTTATAATGCACATCAGGTGTCGAATTACGAGACCAACCCTGTTGACAAACATCGCACTATTGAAATTAATGATTGCGGTATCAAAACAGTTGAATTTGATATTGAGCCTGGTAGCGAAAAATACTCTGATCTTTACAACTCCGGCAAAGAAGCCGTGAGAACTTTTTTTGCTCTTTAAGCGAAAGGAAAATATGATGTGGTATCTAATTGGAGCAATCTTGCTCAACGTATTGGGTTTTTTTATGGGAAGCTCATCGTATTTACTGGAAAACAATACGACAGCTTATGCATTGGGAACAGCCTCCTCCGTAGCGTTTCTAATCGGTTTTTTGCTATTGGAATATGCCTTGTATAACTACAGTTTCGGAACTGTCTTCATTGCCTGGGGAGCGGGAATGGCAGCACTATTAGCTTTAGCAGGCATCTTCTTTTGGGGAGAAGCAACTTCAGCGATTAATACAGGATTCATTATCCTCACCCTGCTGGGCGTTAGTAGTTTGATTGCGTCAGATTCAAAAAACTATTTCTAGACCTTGGAGATCATGATGTTTATTATTATCAGCGCTATTTTATTATCTAGCTTAGGAGCATTTGCGCTCCAGAAATCCAATGTCGAAATTGATAATGCTGGGGCCTACAGCATAGGGGGCTATATTGCCTTTATCATCAGCTTTGCCTTACTTGAATATGGTCTGATCTCTATGCCATTGGTTTTTGTTCTTGGCATCTGGGCAGCAGGAAATGCCGTTTTCACAGCGTCAATTGGCTATTTTCTATATGGTGAGAGATTTCCAAAGAAAAAAATAATCCCCTTGCTTTTCATCTTTTTTGGATTATTAGGATTGAGCCTTACTTAAAGAATTAAGAGAGCTCCCCTAAATTCTGTGTGTACAATCTAAGGGAGCTCTTTGTTAGACAGAGTGCGGAAAAAAACATTAGGCAAGCGCGATCAGCTCTACTTCCAACATCCAATCGGGGCCAACAAGAGCAGTAACCTCAACAAGCGCACTCGCTGGCGCTGCTTCGCCATAATATTTTGAACGAACAGCATTAAATCCTCCCAAAAGGGACATATCCGTGATATAGATGGTCGCCTTGTGACTTTCGCAAAAGAAGAATTATGCGCTTCAAGAATTGCTTGCAAGTTCTGAAATACCTGCTCAGCTTGCGCAGTCATATCCCCAATACCGACAGTTTCTCCATCGATATTCTGCGGGCCTTGCCCTGAAATAAAGAGTAGATCTGAATTGAAACTAACCCGAGCCGCCTGAGAATATTGTCCACCTGGCACAGTGACACCACTGGGGTTACTCATCTTAACTGACATTCATTTTCTCCTTTTATTGCTAGGTCACAGCTAGTTGTTCATTCGAATATTCTTCGTATTTTTTTCCTTCGACGATCTCCCGAATCCGCGCAATTGCCTGATAAATTCCTGTAAATGTCGTATAAAGAGGCGTGATCCCAAAACGGATATTATCTGGAGCACGAAAATCGGGGATAACGCGGATGGCTGGTACGGGAGATTCGATCAGGGCGCGGGTGATCCGAAAACTTTCCGGATGCCGCAAAGAGACATGTGAGCCACGCTCTTGTTTTTGGCGTGGTGTGCCCAATTTAAATCCCAGCGGCTCCAACCATTGATCTGCCAAAAAGATAAAATACGCCGTCTGCCGAAGGCTTTTCTCTCGCAACTTCTCCATCGAGGCTTCCAAAAGAATATCCACAGCTGGTTCTACAGCCTTCATCGACAACATTGGCGGTGTTCCAACCCGATAACGAGAAATATCTTTCGCTGGAGAAAAATTGAGATCAAAATCAAAAGGCTTTTCAGAGGCAAACCAGCCCCACATCGGCTGCATGAGCTTCTCTTGCAAATCGCGACGAACGTATAAAAATGCCGGTGCGCCTGGCCCGCCATTTAGATATTTATAGGTGCAGCCCACCGCCAAATCGACATTATAGCCATTCAGGTCAAGGGGAACAGCCCCAACAGAATGGCTCAAGTCCCAGAGCATCAACGCACCTGCTTGATGAGCCATCTCGGTTATTTTTTTCATATCGTACATAAAGGCGCTCTTAAAAGCGACATGTGTCAGGCTGACCAACGCGGTGTTTTCGTTGATGGCACTTTGAACAGCTTCTGAAGAAATAGAAATACTATCTTCTGATGAAATGAGCTTCAGTTGATGCTTATCCCCTAATAATTCAATAATGCCCTGCAAAATATAAAGATCAGAGGGGAAGTTAAATTCGTCGCTAATGATCTCCGTGCGCTTTGGCCGGACCTGTAAAGCAGCTACAGCTAATTTGAATAGATTGATCGATGTGGCTTCGGTCACAAGAATTTCATCTGCTTTTGCGCCGACCAGTTTGGCGATTTTTGCCCCCAACTCTGTGGGCATATTCACCCAGCCATCGTTCCAGACTCGAATAAGTCTTTTGCCCCACTCTTCTTCGATCGCATTTTTCATGAAATCAATGCTTCGTTTGGGCAAACGTCCGAGCGAATTGCCATCCAGATAAATAAGATTGGGGTCATCAATTACGAACTCACCTCGAAAAGAGGCGAGCTCGTCTTCGGAATCTAATTTATGGGCAAAAGCAATTTCGGTGCTCGAAAATTTTGTCATCGTAAGTTCAAAAAATTAAGGTGAGGCCGGATGCCAACGAACCCATGATTCAGGAATATCATTATTACTTAAGCGCACAGGATTACTGCCATCAGCACCCATAAAGTAGATTTCGTTAGCCCCATCTCGCTCGGAGTTGAAAATAATATAGTGACCATCAGGAGACCAACTTGGGGTGATGCTCGAAATGGGGGATTCTGTCAGACGGGTTTGTCCAGAACCATCCACGTTCATGACATAGACTTCTGATTTTCCATCTCGCGCAGATTCAAATGCGATCTTATCCCCTTGAGGAGACCACGTTGGGCACGCATCGTTTGCGTCATTATTGGTAAGCGGCATTTTCTCGGAACCGTCACTATTCATAATAACGATCTCATCGTCATTCCCGTCGAAATAAGTCCAGGCTATTTTCTTCCCATCAGGAGACCAACCTGTAGCACAAGAATTCGAGAGATTCGCATCATTTGTCAGGCGTAAAATATCTGTCCCGTCTACTCTCATTGTATAGACTTCATAGTTGTCGTCACGATCAGAGATAAAGGCTATTCTCTCTCCATCCGGCGACCAGGAATAGATAAAATCATCCGCAGGATTATTCGAGATATTCCTTTTCGCGCTGCCATCTACGTTCATCAGGTAAATTTCAAAATTCCCGTCTCTGTCAGAGATAAAAGCGATCTCTTTTCCGTTTGGGGAGAAAGTAATATTCATGTCAGTGGCTGGGGATTCTGTCAGGCGTGTAAGTGCGGAGCCGTCATCTTTCATCATGTAGATGTCTGAATTCCCATTAACATAGGCGACAAATCCAAGCCAGCCAGAACTCCCAGCAAAGGGAGTGGGCTCAGGAAGCGGTTGCTCAGCAGTAGGCTCAATTTCCTGCTCCCCCGCTACTTCTTCAGGAACAGATGTTGCTGGAAGCGATTCCACATCTTCTCCTTCTGTTATTCCTTCTTGTGTCGGGGCTGGACTTGAACAGGCTACTAAAAGCAAAGCAAAGAGCAGAAAAGTATTTTTGAACTTTATGTCTATCTCCTTTGCAGGGCACAAACAATCTCCTGAAATTTACGGTACTACCGTCGTCGGGATTGGCGTATCACTCGGGACAGGGCTAGGCGTAGATGTTTCTGTCGGGAGCGATGTATTGGTCGGGGTCGCCGTTTCTGTGGGAGGTAATGACGTTGAGGTCGCCGTAGCTGTTGGGAGCGGTGTAGCGGTAGATGTTGGGAGAAGAGTCGGCGTTGGTGTTGGAACGGGCAAGTCCATTTTCACGTGAACGACCCGCTCCGCAATTGAATCGCCTTTATCCCCGCGCAGCGTTAATCGCAGTGTGTAGATGCCATCGAATCCTTCCACATCCCATTCTGCCAGTTTTTCTGCTTTGTCATATTGAGCATCGCTGTTTTCGACTAAAAATTTCCAACTAGAAGGCTCAGAGCCTTTGCCATACTCCAGAGTCCATTCACCAAAATTATCGCTCACCGTAACAACGCCAAAGATATCGAAATCTATTTCGGTGATCTTGTCGCCGTCGTCGAGATTGGTGAAGCGCAGATCCGGGTAAGGATCGTTTTGATTGCACTCGCGGTTGGGCGCAAAATCAACTTCCTTGGGGAAATCGTTCGCTTCCAGCCAGTTTCTGCCCGATTTTGTGCCGAGCCATTTGCGTGCCCAGTCATCTTCAACGCGCATCACTTTTAGTTCTTCTGTGAAATCATCGCAAGAGTCGGAGGCTTCGAGGCGAGTCCAGGTATCGAGCGTGATCCCGCGCCAGAGATCCATGCCGGGCGGAAGCGGTGGTTGGTCAGCAGCAAAAACTTCAGTCTGCTTTCCACTTTTGCAGGAATTCGAAGGCTCTGTACCAGAAATAGAACAGATCACTTCGTTAATAACGCCATCAGGGCGAGGAAAATCGCCTGGTGATCCACCTGCACGTAACGGTGCAACATTTTGCATAAATTGAGACCAGATCGGAGCAGCACCATTTGAACTGGTTATTTGGTCCATCGGCGTATAGTCGGCATTCCCAACCCAAACGCCTACCGTTAAATCGCTTGTGTAGCCCATTGTCCAGCTATCGCGGAAATCAT
>Ga0233446_1001268_pt1 | contig 19436 bp, 18 predicted proteins | sample SI_124_October20_4_FD_182780 | JGI IMG/M metagenome (GOLD analysis project Ga0233446, IMG submission 182780) | Seawater microbial communities from Saanich Inlet, British Columbia, Canada - SI_124_October2016_120_MG | ecosystem: Environmental > Aquatic > Marine > Inlet | place: Canada: British...
GAAAGCTGGCCTGAACCAAATTGGAGAACTATCAGGTCACTCATTTAGAGTTGGCGCTGCACTTGATTTATTAAACAAAAATATCCCGCTTGAGAAAATTATGCTTAGAGGTGGTTGGAGATCAGAAACTAGTGCAATGAGATATCTTCAAAGCTGGAATGATAACAACTGGCTGATTATCAATTGACTTTAGAAAATCGACAATCTAATTTAACACAACCGCTGCCCTTACTAGTGATTCACGCCATCGCGTTTAATAACCTTTAAGAAAGTCATCCACAATATTTTCATATCAAACCAAAATGATTGACGATTTAGATACTCTAAATCCAGTGCGACTTTATCAGGAATTGAAAGCTCATCTCGTCCGTTCACTTGTGCCCAGCCTGTAATGCCAGGTAGTAATTTATCCACACCCTTCTGAGTTCGTAAAGTAATCAAATCATCTTGATTATAAAGTGCAGGACGCGGCCCTACAAAACTCATATCACCCTTTAAAACTGAAAATAGTTGTGGAAGCTCATCCAAGCTAGAACGACGTAAAAAACCACCAATAGGTGACAAATAAGAATCTGGATTATCCAACAAATGCGTTGCTACGGCAGGAGTTCCAACCAACATTGATCTAAATTTTGGCATCTTGAATATTTTATTATTCTTACCGACTCTATCAGAAAAATACAAAGAGGGGCCTTTAGATGACAAGCTAACAGCAATAGCGACCAACAATATAAGAGGTGACAGTAGTAGAAAGAATACAACCCCTAATAATAAATCAAAAATATATTTCATTAGCTTAGCCTTGCCCCTATCCTGTGCGAAAAATAAAAACGTCAATGGAGTATCAAAAAATGTAAAAAGGCCACATCCATTATATTATTGTTATAACATTAATATACTATATGCCACATTTTTATTCTTGAGCAGATATTTTAATTACTTTTATTTCCCTAATCACGGACTTTAACCCCTTACCCGGTGAGGTATTAAAAATATCTACTGTTAATGAATTATGATTGGCAACAAACGTAAAGTCTAATTGTTCGTTTATTTGTTCTCCTCGTTTGTATATCCAATTACCACCAACACCAAGTCGGATTGATGCTGACGTAGAGACAGGTGAAGCCCTCACACTAAGTTTATAACGCTTCCCTTTCTCAACAGTAAAAGATTGGCGAATAAAGCTCCATTTATTATCTTCTCCGTTTATCAATTGTAGTCCACCTTCTCTATCCTGCATGACAACACCAGCATCTCCAACACTCCATCCGTAATCATTAAGTTGGAAGTCACCGTTTACAACAATATTACTCCCATAGTCTGAAGGAGGAATTTCAATTACTTTTATTTCCCTAATCACGGACTTTAACCCCTTACCCGGTGAGGTATTAAAAATATCTACTGTTAATGAATTATGATTGGCAACAAACGTAAAGTCTAATTGTTCGTTTATTTGTTCTCCTCGTTTGTATATCCAATTACCACCAACACCAAGTCGGATTGATGCTGACGTAGAGACAGGTGAAGCCCTCACACTAAGTTTATAACGCTTCCCTTTCTCAACAGTAAAAGATTGGCGAATAAAGCTCCACTTATTATCTTCTCCATTTATTAATTGTAAACCACCATCACTCTCTGTTTTGACAATACCTGCATCGCCAGGGAGCCATCCGTATCCATCAAATAAAAAATCACCATTTATGACACTATTTTTATTATGCTCTAAAAATGAGCCGGTTATATGTAAATTGACATCTGAAGAACTTTTCTCTTTCATTGTCTGTGAATAGGTCCCATCACAAGCTAATGTATAAGATGTCGTTTTATTGGAAGTATTCATTTCTATCTCATACGGACATTTTTTAGGGTCAAGGTACATTAATTTTGAGTAAGAGCCTTGTTGCATATAGCCAGAGCCACCGTCAATAAAATACATTTTATGTTTACTATTATGCTCATTCTCACCAGCGCTTGTCACTACGAAAGAGTGGCCATATAAATTATGGATTCCATCATACGAGGTAAACGTAAATTTAAAATTATTGGCATTATCACTCGTGTTAGTAAGTATAAGGGTTTTCTCTGAAGCTACTTTATGGGAAAAAGGATGTGGCTGAAAATTAGGGTTAAATTTTATGCTTGGCGGCGATAACGGGATCACTGAATTTATAATATCTGGCTTTCCATCATTATTAAAATCACCAGCCAACACCATAGCGGAAAAGAAACCATTCACATTAGGTGTGATTATCGGATAAAAATTCATTTTACAATCATTGATAAGTAATATTGGACCATGACTACCTGGCTTACCTCCCGCAATAACTAAATCTTCGCAACCATCAGAGTTATAGTCTGCACTACTAAGACCAAAGGTTGAATGTAGTTGCTCTATTGACAAGAGCTTACTTAAAACAATCTTTTTATATAAATGTAATATATTCTTCTCAGAAAACTTGTAAATATATAATGCCCCGGAAGGATCTAATTTTACAATTTCAAAATATTTATCATTATCTAAATCGATAGGAAGAATACCCTCGTCAGCTACCTTGTAAGTAGCTGGCAAGGTCATGTTATCAAATACTCCTGAGCCGTTGTTTAACGCAATTACATCGCTTACGACAATATCAATAAAACCGTCTGAATTAATATCAACAAACGCGGCACCTTCTACTCTAGGTACTTTATCAGTCAGTATTAAAAAGTCAGGAGTGACATCTTCAAACTCAAAATTTCCGATATTTTTAAATAAATAAACGCGCTCATAAGCCGGCAGCAATAAGTCAATCAAACCATCCCCATCATAATCAGCTATTGATATTGTCTCCCCATATCCTCCGAGACAATTAATTACGGCTTTTCTCCCACGGTTCCACAGCTTAAAATCAACATTTGAAAATTTTAGCTTTGTTGCGTCTGAGGATAGTCCTTTTTTTATTTCAAAGCAACCACTGAGGCCATAAATATTAGACAACACATCGAGCATGCCATCATTATTGAGATCAACACTCCGAAGATCTCTTTGACTTCTACCTGACATAAAAGATTCTAACCCCATAGATTTGTAATCAACGAGGTTTAGTGAAAAACTATCTTCTGATATATTTGAAAATAACAAGTTCCCCGTTTTTGGATTAAATGCTCTCGGGTACCTACTTATATCTAATATACTTGCAGAAAACTCAGGAGATACTACATCTTTATCGTGAGCAGCTGCTGCACCAATTGTTGTGCCGGTTGTAGTGAATTTGACAGATTCGTGTACGATCTTACCCGTTACCTCAGCTTCAGCAAAGCCGTTGAAGCTGAAAAATACCACTGCTAAGACAGCCGATAATATTAAGTTTTGTTTTTTCATTTTTTTCCCTCTTGGTGAACATCCATTAATATGCTGGTATTAATTTAAATAGATTCTTTCGCATTTGGAGCTTGGGTTTATGCAATATGTTGTTTTGATAAATACCATTTATAAGTGCTTTTTAAGCCATCTTCTAGCTCAACGTTATAACTCCAACCCATAGCCGTTAAACGTTCTACATCAATCAACTTTCTTTTTGAGCCATCTGGCTTTGTGCTATCAAACTTTAACTCACCTTTAAAACCAACTACTCGTTTCATTGCTTCGGCCATTTCTAGAATGGTGACATCCTTACCTGTACCCACATTAATGTGTGACAACATCGGTTTAGTCTTGGCTTGATAAGTTTCCTCATCTAACTCAAGGACGAACAAAGAGGCTTCAGCCATGTCATCGACATATAAAAATTCACGCATTGGGCTTCCTGTACCCCAGATAACTATTTCTTTATCATTATTTATCTTTGCTTCATGGAAGCGACGCATTAATGCTGGAATGACATGTGAATTTTCTGGGTGGAAGTTATCATTAATACCATAAAGATTCGTTGGCATAACTGAACGGAAGTCTGTTCCATGTTGGCGGTTGTATGATTCACAAAGTTTTATACCTGCAATTTTTGCTACGGCATAGGGCTCATTTGTGGGTTCTAACACATCTGTTAATAATGAATCTTCGCGCATTGGTTGAGCAACCGCTTTGGGGTAGATGCAGGTGCTTCCTAAAAAGAGTAACCGTGTTACTTTACTCTCAAAAGCCGAATTAATGACGTTTGCTTCAATCATCATGTTTTTATAAATGAAGTCTGCAGGGTAAGTATTGTTTGCGTGAATACCTCCTACTTTTGCTGCCGCTAAAATAACGTATTCTGGCTTTTCTTTCGTAAAAAAATCTTGTACTGATGCTTGGTTGGTTAAATCAAGTTCACTGCTTGTTCGAAGAATAAGATTAGTAAAACCTCGTGCTTCAAGTTGACGTACAATGGCGGAACCGACTAAACCTCTGTGCCCCGCAATATAAACACGACTATCTTTATTCATTGTAATCAAATGCCTTGAAGCCATGCTCTTTCACAAGTGCATCACGCTTTGCTAAATTTAGATCGTTTTCCATCATTTCATGAACCATTTCTTCAAAAGTAATTTTAGGCGTCCATCCCAACTTTTCTTTTGCTTTTGTTGGATCACCTAATAATGTTTCAACTTCTGTTGGTCGGAAGTAACGCTTGTCTACTGCGACTATGCAATTACCTGTTTCGGTGTCGTAGCCTTTTTCATCTACGCCTTTGCCTTCCCAGCGAATTTTCTTATCGATATGATCGTAAGCTGCATTAACAAAGTCACGTACTGAATATTGCACGCCAGTTGCGATACAAAAATCTTCTGGTTTGTCTTGTTGAAGCATGAGCCATTGCATTTCAACATAGTCTTTCGCATGTCCCCAGTCTCGTTTTGCATCCATGTTGCCTAGAAATAAACAATCTTGAAGACCTAAGCTAATTCGAGAGAGTGCTCGCGTAATTTTTCGAGTTACAAATGTTTCACCTCGTACTGGAGATTCATGGTTAAACAAAATACCGTTACATGCATACATGCCGTAAGCTTCGCGGTAGTTTACCGTAATCCAATAGGCATAAAGCTTTGCTACAGCATAGGGTGAACGAGGATAAAATGGCGTTGTTTCTTTTTGAGGTATTTCTTGCACTTCACCGTATAATTCTGAGGTTGAAGCTTGATAAAAACGTGCTGTTTTTTCTAGACCTGCTACTCGTATTGCTTCAAGCATCCGTAAAGTACCAAGACCTACTGTATCCGCTGTGTATTCTGGACTTTCAAAAGATACTGCTACGTGGCTTTGTGCACCAAGGTTATAAACTTCATCTGGCTGTATTTCTTGCATTAATCGAATTAGATTTGATGAGTCACTTAAGTCACCATAATGAAGAAAAAAACGTTTATTCGATTCATGCGGGTCTTGGTATAAGTGATCAATACGGTCTGTATTAAAAGATGAAGCTCGGCGCTTGATACCATGAACTTCATAGCCCTTGTCTAATAAAAACTCTGCTAAATAGGCTCCATCTTGACCTGTTATACCTGTTATTAATGCTTTTTTCATATTAATTCTCTTATAAACTCACTATATTTAAAAAATTTAAACTCGATTCCATCATTTAGTAAAATTATCGCTTTTCCTGTCTGGTGTGGCTAAGAATTCATCAAGCTGAGCTATCCATTCTAATTTAAAGCCTAGACAAAAAATTTTCTTATTTTACTAGATTTAATGCTATGAAGAGTATGATACATTACTCATAGTTAAATAGTCGAATTAACAGTATGGCTACAAAGTTTTTATAAAGTGCTTAACAGTTTTATTAAGTTCATCTTGGATGCTAACTAGAGGAGACCAATTTAATAAGTTTTTTGTTTTACTTATATCAACCTGTAATGACCCACACAATCTTTGTGCTAAATCTTTCTTACCGATAACCCCTAAACAAAACTCAAGAACTTTTTGATTCATAGGTAATAACCAAGTACGTTTACTTAAAGATTGCAAAATTCTATTTAACAGTTGAGATGTAGATAAGTCTTCATCATCAGAAACTAAAAATATCTGATTGGCAGCAGCCGGATGTTCTATACATACAGTAATTAAGCTAACCAAATTGTCTACTGCAACTAAACTACGCCTATTATGTATTGCGCCTAATGGCAAAGGGACTCTTTTATTTAACCACTTTATCATAGTTAGAAAGTTTGCCCTAACGCCAGGACCATAAACTAAGGGTGGTCTAATAATAACAACTTCCATTTTTGTTTTCTTAGCAATTCGTAATAACCCTTTCTCAGCTTCATACTTTGATAGTGCATAAGGATCTGTTGGCATAAAAACATCATCAGGGGTAAATGGTGAGTCTAGTGGTGACGACTCACCATTTACTTTAATACTACTTAAATAAATAAAACGCTTAACACCGGAATCAGCGGCTTGCTGAGCAAGGTTCAATGTCCCATATGTATTTACTTTACGAAACTCTTCAAGCGGTTCTTTTGCTGTATCCGACATGATATGAGCTCGTGCAGCTAAATGAACTACCATTCCACATCCTTTTAATGCTGATGACCAATCCGTATTCCGTGATACATCAGGTACCAGAACAGTATTTTCCACAGCTTCATCCCGCACTACCCCACGAACTGGCCAACCTTCACTTGAAGCATATCTACATAAGTGACCCCCTATAAAGCCACTAGCACCGGTAATAAGTAATTTTGACTTTTCTAACAAAAAACCCCCATATATTAAATATTTTTTTTCATTGCTAATTCATTGTAAATATCAAGGTGAGCGGTTACTACTTTATTGATGCCAAATTCACGTTCAGCTAAGGAGCGTCCAGCTTTCCCCATCCTTTCACGCAGTCGGGTGTCATTAATCAAACAGTTAATAGCTTCAGCTAAAGCTTTTGCATCACGGGGAGGAACAAGAAGTCCTGTAACATTAGGTTCAATTGCATCACGGCACCCCGGCGTATCTGTAGTAACAACAGCCCTTCCGCAAGCCGCTGCTTCAATTAGGACTTTAGGTAAACCTTCACGATATGAAGGTAAAGTTATAATATGTGATTTTGAAAATATATTTGCAATATCAGATTGAAAGCCTAAGTATTCAATAACACCTTCAGCTTGCCATTCATTTACTAATGATTCCGTAACACTTTCAGGGTTACCTGGATCAGGTGTCCCAATTAACATAAAGCGAGCATTAACAGAACGAGAGCGTAGAATTCTAGCAGCATCTACAAATTCATTGACACCCTTATCACTTAGCAGTCTTGAAGCCATAACTACAACTGGAATTCCACTTGGCTCCGGCACAAAGTGATAGTTCTCAAGTGTAACTCCTGAACCACGAATAAGGCACGTTTTATTTTTTTTGACATAGCCAGAAGTAACGAGAGTATTAGCATCCGATGAGTTTTGAAAAATCACTTTTTGATTTGGGTGACCCATGGCAAAACGATATAAAAACAAAACCATATTACGAAGTAAGTATAATTTCAGCCCGCCCGCCCTTTCAACAAACAAAAAGCCCATTCCCGAAATAGCTGATATAACCCCATTAATTTTTGTTAAGCGAGCAGCGATACCACCATAAAGTACAGGTTTTATTGTGACCAGGTGAACCAAATCTGGTTGCAATTTACGAAATAAATTTAAAATTGAAATAATTAAAACAATTTCTTTGATTGGGTTTCTACCACTTCTAGATAAAGGAAGTAAGTGATGAGTAAATTTCAAATCTTTGATTTTTTGTACACCTGTTCCTTCCGTTGTAGCAATATGCACATCATAACCTTTTCTTCTTGCTGCCTCAGCAAGAGGTAATCTATGCGAAAGAAAGAAAATGGCTTCATTAACCACAAATAGAAGTTTCTTAGCCATTACTGTTCATCCAACCAAGCTTGGAACATTAATATATTCCATAAAAATTGTTGCCAATTACGTCTACCGCTCAAATGTTCTTCCCATTTTTTTCTAATTAAGAGTGGATTAAAATAACCCTCTCTATGTAAACGTGATTCATCTAATAAAGTTTCAGCCCAATCACGAAGCGGTCCACGCAACCAGATATCTATAGGTACGCCAAAACCCATCTTAGGTCTTTCAATTAACTTTTTAGGTACATATTTATATAAAACCTGTCGCAAAATCCACTTGCTCTGACCATTAACCAGTTTCATAGACTGTGGAACTTTCCATGCAAATTCCACTATCTTATGATTTAAGAATGGTACTCGTGTTTCTAATGAAACTCCCATTGCCGCTCTATCGACTTTCACCAGGATATCATCAGGTAAATAAGTTATAAGATCCAAAGCCATCATCCGTTGAACTTCATCTAGCCCAGATAAAACAGGTGCATTACCTGTTAATAAAGTCGGCGGCTCAGCTCCATAAATAACAAGTTCTTCTGGAGTGCTAACATTGGATACCAACCCAACATAAAGCTCATCTACAGTTTTGCACCCCAGAACCCCTGCACCTTTGTATAATTTATCACCTACATTGTTATACTTATGCATTCCTGGTATGTATTTAGTAATATTATTCCATGCTTGTGGTGAAATGGAAGTAATACCTTTAGAGATACCTTCTCTTAAGGGTATAGGTAATAAATTAATTTTATTCCATAATTTATCTGTAAGTTGGTAGCGATTGTAACCACAAAAAAGTTCATCTCCAGCGTCACCTGATAAAGAAACGGTGACATGTTGTTTTGCAAGTTGAGCGACTAAAAAAGTTGGGATTTGTGATGAATCAGAAAACGGCTCACAATACAAAGATGGTAACTTAGGAATTACACTCATAGCTTCTTCAGGAGTTATGTACAACTCGGTATGCTCTGTACCTAGATGCTTAGCTATAGCGGCTGCATGTTTGGCTTCATTATATCCTTCTTCGTGAAAACCAATAGTAAATGTTTTTATTGGGCGGGAAGATTCTGCTTGCATGGAAGCAACGATAGTTGAAGAATCAATCCCCCCAGATAGAAAGGCACCTAACGGTACGTCTGCCACCATTTGTTCTCTAACCGAGTTACGTAATAAGCGATCTAGTTCATCAACTGCTTTTTCTTTACCTCCAATGAATGGATTTCGAACTCCTTCTTCAGCAACAGCACAAGCAGACCAATATGTGTGTTTTATTGGTTCGGGTTGATTTTCCGATACTGACAAGAAGCAGCCGGGCTCTAATTTAAAAATATTATGATAAATAGAATACGGTGTTGGAATGTAATTATGTCTAAGATAGAGAGTAATCGCATCACGATTGATTTCAGCTTTAAAATTAGGATGCTGCTTTAGAGCTTTTAGTTCAGAGCCAAATAAAAAAACACCCCCCTGCCAGCCATAATAAACGGGCTTTTCCCCGAGTCTATCCCTTGCTAAAAAAAGACGCTTATCTTTACAATCCCACAATGCAAAAGCAAACATTCCTAAAGCTTTTTTCAGCGTTATCTCTAAGCCCCAAGCATCGATACAAGCAATTAAAGTTTCAGTATCTGAATGACCTTGCCAGTCAGTTTGTCCTAATTGTGATTGATTGAGCTCGTTTCTAAGCTCTAAGTGGTTATATATTTCACCATTGAAGGCTATTACATATCGTTGTGATGGGGATATTTTTGGTTGGTGACCTTCAGGAGAGAGGTCGACGATAGATAGTCTGCGATGTCCTAGATAAACCCCTGTATTAGGATCACTCCAGTGCCCTTCAGAATTAGGACCCCTATGCACCAATGCTTTGGTCATAACATTAATATATGAGTTATCCCTTACTACTGCCGAGCTAGTAGAATGACTCGTTAGATAGCCTGTGAATCCACACATTTATTTATCTTCTAAAATCTTTATATTAAAAATACTATACGGCAAGCCTTTCGTACTCCTCAACTCTTTGAGGGGTAAAAAAAGAATGGAACTTATCATTAGATATAGAAGTACCTACAACACGCAACCCATCTAATATAAGTTCATTCATTGCTGCAGAGATATAATAACTACCTGATATTTCTCGACTATTTAAGATGGCTCGTTTTGCAGCATTAACAAAAAGTTCACCTGAACGAAAGTAATATAGACCAGCTACCGCATTCCGACTTATAGGATCTTTTTCAGCAACTTCAACAACTCGACTATCATTCATTCTAAAATATGACCATCTAGGATGTACCGATTCAAAAAAAGGAGAGCCGGCATCAGCTTTAAGAGTTTCCATTTCGTGAATAAATCCTCCTAGCACACCAGCATCAAATAATTGATCACTATTTGCTACTATTAGAGGAGTATTGTTATTGATGTGCGGAACAGCCATGAGAGCAGAACAAAGAGCCCCCTTGGTATCCCCATTAAGTTTAATTACAATACTTGACTCAGGTGCAAGTAATTTTACTATGTTATCAAGGTGGAACTTTTTACAATCATCTTCTCTAAGTACAAAAATAAACCGACAATCAGATGCAACCTCTTTTAAATTATCGACTACCCTTTCGATCATAGGACGCCCGTGAAGTTCAATTAAAGGTGCAGGATAAGGGTAACCCATCTTTTCAGACATTTCTGATAGGCCACCTATTGGCAGTAATATATTAATCATACGCTTTGCTCCTCGCACTTTACTTCTGAAGACTCTACTTCTGAAGACTCTATTATTTCAATATACTTCTTAATGTTTTCGTAGTTAACTTCTTCTACTGTCGAAACTTCCATAACAAAGGCACCTGAACCACGTGCTGCAGCTATGCCATTCGGGTTGTCTTCTATAACAAGACATTCATTAGGACTCAATTCCAACATACCCATTGCTTTTATATAAATTTCAGGATCAGGTTTCCCATTTTCCACATCTTGATTTGATAGGAAAAAATCCAAAAACTGGTATAAATCAGACTTTTTCATCATTAAATCAATACTATCTCGTACAGAATTTGAACAAACAGCAATGTGGTAACCTGATTTTTTTAACTTAGCAAGAGCATACTGGTGAATAAAAATTGGCTTACAAAGGTTATATGCCATCTCTAAAGTAAACTGTTGTTTTAATTCATTTATAAACTCATGCAAGTCAACTGGCAATCCTCGCTCCATTGAAAGCATTTCTAGCTTTCTCAACGTCGGCAAGCCATCATATGTCACTAAATGATCGTATCGAGTAATCTCCATTCCAAAAAGTGATAAGGCTTTATTTAAAGCTTCATAATGCCAATCCTTCGCATCAATAAGGACTCCATCCATATCAAAAATTACTGCTTTAATACTGGGTAACATCAAAATTCTCCATTGCTTCTGTAACTAAATCAGTGCATAAGTATATATTATGCACAAGGTGCGCAGGAATACCCTGCAAAATAGACCATAAGGGTAGATGTGCTCTACCATGTAATTCCGGTGAAACTACAAAAACACGATTACCTAATTCAAGCAAAGAAACTATCGTATTTCGGTTGTACCATTCACTATTAAATGCATCTAACCAAATTGTGTCTACATCATTAAGTAACCATTGACCGTCTTCGTACTCACTCATTCTTACTGCGACAGCCATTTTTTCCCTAATATAACCAAAGGTATCAGGCATAGACATGTCAAAGACAACATATTCTGTTACAGCATATTTTATTAATAGATCCTTTAGTTGTATTTGCAAGCCATCAGATTTTATATTTAATGCAAGCATACCCGGCTTACCAATTTTCACATAAACTTCAAGAAACTCATTTAATGTCAAGGCATCATCAAACATCGGCATATCATGCGAAATTACTAATGAACCGTTGCAATCTCGAACATCTGTTTCGACCCCATGTCCTTCTTGCAAAGCGTATTTTAAGCTAGCTAAACTATTTCGCTGACTTTTATCTGACCAATTACCTCTATGACAAAGTAATTTCAAAAGCCTATTCTCTCTTCAAAATCCATACTATACCTCATCAAAAATTATCATATCCATGCCATACTAACTAAACACAAAGTATATAGGTTACAGTGGTTTATCTTTTAGATACAACCCCAGTTAAGCAACTAATTAGTAGTTAAAATTCCAGCAAGTGAGATGAAATCCCTCACTTGCTTGGTAACTGTTTCAGTGCATTGAAATATTCAAGGTCTTCAGGTGTCCCTAAACCATACATTCCATTCCGATCAGAGCCAATATTTAAATAACCAAGATTTGCTCCTGAGCGAATCATATAATTATATACTGGTGCGACATAAAATTCGCCATTGACTCTATCATCAGCATCTATCATCTCATGTGCAGCAGCTACAAAGTCCTGCCCATGTTTAAAGTTATATATTCCGACAGTAGCTTCTGACGATACAACCTTCTTTTCTACCACAGTATTTATACGTTCATTACTATCAAAACCAATATATGACCACTTTGGGTCATCTGCAGTCATTGTCATAATGTATCCATCATAAGCACCATTCTGCATCGACGTTAGGTAATGATCCATCAATATAGTCACGTATTGATCGCAGTTAGCAATCATAAGAGGGTTTTCATTATTGATGAAGTTCTCAGCCAATAAGACCGTGCAAGCGGCGCCATCTGTAATACTATCAATAGCGATGACTTCGACATTATCAGACATTGATTTAAGGCGTTCAAACAAACCAAATTTCTTAATATGCTCTTGTTGACAAATAAAGATAAACCTATGAGGGCATGATGGTTGAAGATTTTTAATGACAAGCTCAATCATTGAACTTCCATGCACGTCAAGTAGAGGTTTTGGGAGTTCATAACCAGCTTTTGAAAAACGACTACCCAAACCAGCCATCGGAACAACAATATTTAATATTTTAGCACTCATATTTATCACCTTCTACAGCAGGCACCTTAACCACAGTAGTAACCACATCAGTCAGTGCCTCGAAGTCTGTTGCCTCACCAGGTGGTATTTCAAGAATCGCATCTTTTTCGTAAACTTTACCATTCATACGAACTTTACCTTCAACAATAATAGTAAATTCAGTTGCTATACGGTGAACATGCGAAGCTTCTTTTTCTCCTGCAGTATAGCGTTTAACAGCGCACTCGAATAACGTTGTATCAAGTAACGATGGTTTAAAAGGACCTATAAACCATCCTTTAACGAAGTCATTAAGATTTGTTACATTCATAAAATACCTTATATTATATATTTACGTAAAACAGGTAAAAAATAAGATTTTAACTGATACATTTAAAATTTTTATACTAAAAAAAATATTTAATTCAAACCATGGACTGTTGCTATCCAATGCTTACAGCAATATAAAAGCATAAAAACATCTATTTTTTTAATTTTAGTTCTAAGTCGTACATTTTTACTAGATGAATAAATGAATCATCCCACTTTTCAAAGACAGCGTCATCATTAAAGTACTTATTCATTGAGATTCTTGCTGATTCAGATAGTGATTTACCTTTATCAGTTAGAGAATTAACGTGTTTCATTGAGTCAAATATACCCTCAAGAGATCCGTCATGAGTAACACAGCACTTGCTAAAGTCAAAGCCCATGCCTTTGTAAGATTCAGGCACACCAATCAATATTGCACCACATGCCATCGCTTCAAATGCACCTAATGCAGGAAAACCTGACAGTTCCTCACCAATCACAGCAAACTTATGAGAGTTATACTCTTTTACTAGATCAATTTTAAAATATGCTTTTTGTGAAACAATAAAATGATCGAAGATTTTTTTAATAAAGTTTGTTTTAACGCTACCTCGATAGGGACTTACTAATGAAGATATAAAATTACACTTATCTCTACTTTCATAAATCAATTTTCTTACTGGATGATATGTATTGCTTTTAAAAAAACGTCTAAAATTAATGTATTTACTTATAGGTATTTCTTCATCCAAGTTGTGGAATGAACCTGCAGCCACACATAAATCCTTTCTATCTTGAAAATCAGTAGTGAGGTTGAAACGAGGAGCTACAGAAAAAGGCAGCACAATAAACGACTTTTGATACCAGCTAAAATATTTTTCAAAATATAAATTTTCAGATATATCTGAATCTCCAGCTAACCATATGTTATCCAAAGAACTAAGGTTTTTAGCTTTCTCTTGTGAAGAAACAAAATAATGACTCAAATGAGCAACTATTACCGGAAAGGCTTTTAATGCAGTAAGGTTTTTACCAGCAAGGCCTGTAGCAGATTTATAAGAAAACATCAGTAACAGCATATTTTCAAGATTATCTTTTTTAACATTAATATAATTTACTGGGAACTTTATTGAGTTGATTTTCAGCCAAAGTAAAAACTCTAAGTATGAGATTATTTTTCGAGCAAAGGTAGGGATAAACTTAAAATACCGGTCAGGAATAAAACATGAGATAGTGCCATCAATAACAACGGATAAACTTTTATCATTTTCTAGTGTCTTGTCTAATACAAAACCATACTTTTTTAAAGCTCTACGATTTAAAAGTTTAAAGTGAGGTGGCTTCGCCAAAAAATCATCAACGTGTGGGTTATAAAATACTAACATTCACCCCTCCTTCTTTAACTTGGCAATCAATTTGTTATATAAACCAAAACTAAAATAAAATATTATTTTCAAAATATATTTAAACTTTAAACTATATGACATAAACGTGCTAAATTCTTTTAAGTACATAAAATGTCCAGAGCACAATAAAAATGATCTTTTCCTAAAAGCAACAAATGATGATAACCGATCATCTCCAGAAGTATCATAAGTTCGCGCAACAACAGTGGATAAAATAGACGGCCCGTATCTCAGGATGATTCTAGAACAACCTAAACCCTCATATCCACGTAATTCACTAACGTAAGGCAATTCACTGACAATATTTTTATTAATACAGGTCAGCGCTTCACCAAAAGATGTATTTTCTACATATTCTTTAATACCCAATATCTTTTTATTATCAAACTTAACTCCAACGAATTTTTTTTCTTCATCACAACATCTGAAAAAAATAATTGGTGAATTGGGCGCATCATTAAACTCACACAACATATTGGGAAGAATATCGGGAACCAATAAATCATCAGAATCTATGAAGATAACCCAATCACCAGCAGATTCCTCATAACCTCTATTTTTACTACCCGTAACACCAATGTTTTCTTTGTTGAGAATGACTTTAATTAAACCAGTATCAATTTCATTTTCATAATTATTTAATAAAACTTTAACGGTATTATCAGAAGACAAATCATCAATAATAATTATTTCATATAAAGAAGAGCTAGTTGATTGATTTAGTATTGAATCAATCGTCCTAAGTATTAAAACTTCGCGATTAAAGGATGTAATTACAAAGCTAAGTATCATTGAGCACACCAGTTAAAACTGCTGCATCTAATCAGATTATTTACCAGCAACATACTTTCGACACTTCAAGATAAAATAGCCAAAGATATAAAATTTAATTTTTGTGACTAGCGGCCTTTCAAAAAAACTATATTGATGAATGCCACGTTTGTGCATGATTTTATGGAAGCTTGAATCAATGAAAGCAAATGCCTTTGGTAACCATCTGCCTTTTTCAACCAAGTGTGTAAAGGAGAGAAATTCCTTAGTGACAGCAGCATGCTTGCTATGTTGATAAGTTAAATGTTCAAACTCCCAAATATTGCATGAGCTACTTAATAGCTTAATTAGATAGTCAATTTTCCATATGGCGGGTTGTAAACTTGTGTAATAGGGCTCATTTAAGCCCAAAGAAGTATATTGTTGTTTTCTTAGTGAAAAAATATTACAGAGAGTCACTAGAAAAGATCTACGAGGTTTAACTAAACGAAGATAATCAAGGTCATTTTTACTAGTATACAAAGCATGTTTTGTAATGGCTTTATATGAAATTGGCTCAAAAAAATAAAAATCATCAAGCAATAAGAAAACATATTGAGCAGATTTTTTCTTTTTTAATTCAGTAATTTGGTAAAGCAATTCTTCTCGCCAGCCACCAAGCAATGGTGCAGATATTGTTACAAAAGGAGAGTTATTGTTAACAACATTACTGCCTACAAATATTTCTTTTTTCCATGAGTTGAATGCTGAGGTATTTTTCAAGAAAACTAAATCGAAGACATCATGGGTATTGTCAGAACTACAGATAAACGTTTCAAAATTCATAAATATAATATCAACTTATTATGTACTGCTTAAAAAATATTTTTTTTTGGCCGCTTCTCTCTTATCCAAGTAATTATATCGATATATTAAAGCCAGCCAGATCCAAAACATAAAATAAAATATCATAGGCGTTGTACTAAGAATAAATAAGATAGCCATAAAATAAATAAAATTACCCGCAGCCCTATAAAAAACAAGACAAAATCCAAGTGCGCCAACAAGCCCAAAATAATAAATTACCGCAGAATAACCATTCCCGCCAAAAGATTTAAAATAACCATCCACACCAATACCATGGCCAAAAAATAAAGAGAGCACTGATGTACCCTGATAATCTATACCATAGCGAGCAATAAAAGAACCATCGGTCAATATAATTGAAAATCGGCGGTATGTTGTTGGTGAGAATAAAAAATGTAGTTCCGAATCTAGTATAAGCAAGGCAATTATAGATAAAAAAGATAGCGTAATATAGGTTAACTTAACCCCTTTATCTATAAGAACAACTCCTAATATTATGACAACTGCACCAAAGCCCCATAGTGACTCAGAAAGAAAAATAGTTACACATGCCGCAACCAATATATAATCTATTTTTCGATGTAAAATATAATACAATATACTTAACATATATAATGATACAGCATAGCTATTTGGCTCCTCATACAAACCTGCTGCTCTAAAAAAATCAATAGTATGATTCCATATTCTCAGTGGCCTCATTCCAAAAGCTTCACGATAATCTAAGAGAACATACCCACTCGTATAAAACGCAATGTACTGAGCCATGAAGACGATTACATGAATGTAAATTATAATTTTAATTTGCTTTATTAATTTTCTCTTATCAAAACTAAAGTTCATATACAAATTAAACAAGACATAAAAAGAAAAAAGAAAAAAGAAAACATGATGAACTTTAGCGTACACCAAACCCATGAGAATACCAGGTAATAAAAATAAAATATGATAGTTTAAGTTTCGTATTTTAAATTCGGACATAGCCAAAAAATAAAAGATTACCGCTATAAATGCTAGAAGGTCAAAAACTCTAACGCCATACTTAACGTTATACCAATCGAAAAGCGAGCTAAATAAAAAAATAACAAAGAGAGCCTTCGGCATTACGCTACTTTCGTCTCTTTATGTTTCAATACTCTACACCGATGTTTTTTTATTTTATTAACTACCCCTCTTGAACCAACTCTAAACATAAAATATGGAGATAAGACAAGAGCAACAACACCTCTAGCTACTGATTTTTTCAACAAATAGCGCAAAAAGGTTAAATAATTTATTCTATGTTTATTCACAAAATATCTATGCATAATCCACATATAAGGGAACATTTTATAACGTATCTTTTGAACTGATTTATTTGTAGAGCAGTATATTTCAAATAAGAAAATATCATCATCAAATGGTGGGGACATAGAGTAAGAGTCTTGCCCAGAGTGAACTCTAACGTTATAAAAAATGGAGTATGCAATTGCGCATGGAGCCAGCCTAGCTAATTCAATTTTAAGGGCAACATCACCTGTAGTGTGAGTTATTTCAGGAAGACTGATTTTTTTTAAATACCTCCCTCTATACATCATAGATGAAAATCCAGAACGCTTATTCAGTCTGAATGATTCATTCACCAGCTCAATATCATCGCCATATATTTCAAGCGCCTTTAAATCTTGGGTGTTATAAGCGCTCATCAAGAAATCGTCGTAGATGAGATTGTAATTTGTACCTACCCACGATAACTTTTCACCAGATTCATGAGCACCTACTAATAACTCAACCATATTAGGTGGCATAGTATCATCATCATGAAAGAGAATAACATATTCAGCAGACATGTTATTCTGAACATATGAAAACTGTCCTACATAGCCAACGTTTTTGTCTTGCCTAACAACTTCAAGACTGTCTTCTAAGCCAGCTTGCTTAACTGTAGCAAAAACATCAAAATCACTCGCGTTATCTAAAACTACCAGCTTCATATTGTCGTATGATTGAGAAACAATACTTTGTAAACATTCAACAAGATATGCTTCTCGCTGATAACTAAATACAAAAACTTCTACACTAGGTTGGTCAATCAAAAATAACCTCTCACGAAGAGACAACAGTATCAAGTTCTAAATGACAGTTTTTTCTAACCGCCAGATAATTCAAACACATGTAATTTTCCAACTTGTAATTATATTCTTCTATTTTTACAAAACCGTTATATAGTATTTTATATATATAGTAATCATTACATAACAATTGATAAAAATCTTTAAAATAGACTTTGTTTTCGATATTAGGTGAGTCAAATTCAAACTGTATGATGTCAATATTGTGCGTTTCAATCATTTCTTTCGCACCAATTAATACATTATATTCATAACCCTGCACATCCATTTTCAGGAAGTTTATTTTTGAAATACATTCCTGTTTGCAAAAGTTAGTCAGCGTATCAATTTTAATTTTTTCAGAAAGCCCAAAATTTTGATCATTTAATATGCTTGCACTTCCTTGCATATCGTAATCATAATATATTACGGATTCCCCTATAGAATCACCAAAAGCCAGCTTGAAAAACTTATTTTTTGTGGAGGCGCTAATGTTAGATATCAACCGGTCAAATGTATTTTGAGCTGGTTCAAACATATACAGAGAATATTCAAGATCAGAGTACTCATCAATAGCAAATTTTGACCAATCTCCAACATTAGCACCAATATCAAAGACTATAGCATTCTCTATAGTTGACAAATATTTTTTTAGTGAACGTATTACATGTAACTCACCACTATAGTCCGCATAACCACTTGCAACCTCATAATTCATACCATAAAAGCTTAGTCTATTCAAAAAACTCCATAATGAGTAAAGCCTTCTGTCTCTGATGGTTCTTGATAAAATTGATTTAATTTTCATAGATATAATTTAATATTTAAAATATATACAGTCTAAGTATTAACGGTATTAAAGATTTTTTCCGCTCGTGCTTCGTATGTATTAAGATTAAATTCTTTACTCCGGCAAAAGTGTATTAATGTATCGTAAAATACCTGATAATCATCTGCACTAAATTTATTTATATATTCACCAACATCATGAATACTATTGAATTCTTTTACATCTATATATAATTCTCTGGGTAATATTTCTTTAATATAATCACTTCCGTAATATATCGGAATTGCACCGGAAGCCAAAGAATCAAATATTTTTTCTGTTACGTACCCAGGAAAATCTGTATTTTCATAACATATTGCAAACTTGTACCCACCCATCCCGCTATCTTTTATATCTAATTCACCTTTCCATAATCGCTTTAACTTGTAATAATTAATTACATTACCACCAAGCACGTAATTACCCCAGCCCCGACCATAAAGCTCAACTAAACCTGTTTT
>Ga0233446_1001292_pt1 | contig 19204 bp, 19 predicted proteins | sample SI_124_October20_4_FD_182780 | JGI IMG/M metagenome (GOLD analysis project Ga0233446, IMG submission 182780) | Seawater microbial communities from Saanich Inlet, British Columbia, Canada - SI_124_October2016_120_MG | ecosystem: Environmental > Aquatic > Marine > Inlet | place: Canada: British...
AATTTTTGAATACCCTCTAGATCAGCTTCATTGTAAAACAAACCCCTATTCATAGACAAGTTTACAATTACCCATATAATTGCAGATGATGATATAAAAGTTGTAAGTAATAAAGCTTCCATTTGTAATCCTCCCATTTCTAACGCTTGCTAAAAATAGAATTTCCGTTGTTTAAATAGCCTCAAGTAGCTTTCTTGGTGGAATCCCGCCAATCGAACTATGGGGTCGCTCGTTATTATATACCCACATCCATTGTGTTGCTAACGATTGAGCATGCTCAATCGAATACCCCTCAAGGGGGTACTGAACAGAGTCAAAGATATGCATGTTCAGCCATTCGTTTCTTGCTGTTCTGTTAAACCTTTCTATGTAGGCATTTTGTGTCGGTTTGCCTGGTTGTATGTACATTAGCTCAATATCCATTGCTTGCGCCCATTCTCTGAGTGCATGAGAGATGCACTCTGGCCCGTTATCACATCTTATTGCTTTGGGCTTGCCACGCCATTCAATGAGCTGTTCTAATGATTTAATCACTCTTTGCGCTGGTAAAGAGTGATCTACCTCAATACCTAGACACTCCCTGTTGTAATCATCAATTACATTGAATGTTCTAATCTTCCTGCCGGTGTTTAATGAGTCTGACATGAAGTCTATTGACCAGGTTTGATTAATGGACAATGGCACGCTTAAAGCCTGCGGCTTGTCACGTTTGATTCTTCTTCTAGGCTTAATCCGAAGATTAAGCTCTAGTTGCTTGTAAATACGATATACGCGCTTATGATTCCACTTAAAGCCTTTGGTGTTACGCAGATACATAAAGCACAATCCGAAACCCCATTGTTTATGCGTTGTGGTTAATCGTAACAACCAGTCAGCAATTAGCTCATTCTCGGATGATAGCTTTGGATCATACCGATAACATGTCTCACTGATTTTAAATGCCTGACAAGCCAACCTTATTGTTACCCGATGGTCATTGATAGCCTGTCTGGCCATCTCCTTACGTAGAGATAGTCTTAGAACTTTTTTGTTAAAGCCTCTTGTACGATCATGGCCTTTAAGCGCTCATCGGCATACATCTTCTTGAGACGAGAGTTCTCTGCCTCGAGCTCTTTGAGTCTGGTGATCATTGAGGTATCCATGCCGCCGTATTTAGCACGCCACTTATAAAAAGTGGTACTGCTCATACCATGTTCTCTACACAGCTCGGATACTGGAACACCTGAGCCAGCTTGGCTCAGTATTTGCATGATTTGTGAATCTAATTTACGTGTTGTCTTCATTTGAATCTCCTTATGTTTTTATTATAAGAAAATTCTACTTTTACTGAGTGTTAATTTTTGGAAGGATTACACTTACACCTTTGCTTAAATCTGAACTGTTAACATAAATCAAATCATTCATTTTTTAAATTGATTTTTAGATAGGCAATATAATTTTTCCAGATAATACTGTACCTCTTCTGAATCTTTTTCATCTGGCGCCCAAGATGCTAGTTCTTTCGCTACATCTTGGTTAAAGGGGCCTGGCTTAAGTTCAAATAATACTGAATTTGGAGCCAATGCAATTACCGTATGCCAATCCATTGGAGATAGCTCAACACCAACATCAATGTCTTCATTTGTGGAGTATTTTTCTGTACCAAATCGAATAATTTCTTGAACTGTACCAACATCATCAAACGTCACCAATGCAAATAGGCCGCGAACGGCTATTAGACTTTCTACCTTTGGATCAAGCAAATGTCGGTGAGGATGAATATAGCTACCAACACCAATTGCATTTAAAAGGCGCTGACACGACTCCTTGTGACTTGCATGGATATTTAGATGTTTTCGAAAACGTTGAGACCTCTGTGCTTTGCGAGAAAGCGTCTTTAAAGATTCATAAGAAAAGCGTCTAATGGTCATATATAAATGGTGAATTTTTAGCGAAAAGGAACCATAATTCTCATATTGAAATAATGTTAACGAGATGTATAAACTACGTCATTTATACCCTTAAATAGTCAGCTCTAATTATAATAAAAATAGGCTAATGAATAAAATAATAAAAACTGCCCTAAATTTAAAAAAATTTCATATTTTTTTAAAAATACAACAAATAACCTTGTTAATTTATTGCGCTGTTGCAATAATCTGACTAACTGCAGTAACCGGTGAAAACATGCGTTCTGCCAAAATTTTCTCTCTAGTTTTAATTTCTACATATTCAATTGACATACCAGCAACCTCTTCTACAAAATCATGTAATGGCTCTACAGATTCACCAAAATGCACACGACCAATCCTTTCATCTTTGATCAACTTTGCTAAATCAGTATTCTCATTAACTCTGGCAATAATGGGTAAACCTGCAAAGAGGTATGTGAGAAACTTTCCTGGAATGTTATGACTTTTATGACGTGGATCAAGGGTTAGTAATCCTGCATAACATTGTGATAGCAATCCATGAATTTCATTCGAATCAATCTCATCGAAAAACTGAACGTTAGTTAAAAACCGCATCTCGGCATTTTTCTTAAGTCTATTCATTTCTGAGCCACGTCCCACAAATAAGAAACCAATATCCTCTCGATACTTTAGACTATCAGCAAGATTAATCATGATATCCATGCCTTGTGCTACGCCCATATTTCCAACATAAACAAAGATTTTTCGTCCAGCAAGGCGTGACTCGGAGATTTTTATAGAAGATCCTATATTCATAGAAGTGGCTAGCCAGTTTTGTAATACCTCTAGATTATGATTAGGTTTTCTTGCCCAATCCTCAAAATAGTCCATATTCGATGGTGTCTGCACTCCAATTGTATCTGCCATCATATATTGAAAGTTAGCAACCACTTTAAAGAAAGTATAAACAGGGCCTTTGCGTATAATCCCTAAGTCAACCGCCCATTCTGGGAAAATATCTCTTAGAATCAAGTAGCTACGACAACCAGATTTTCGCTTTAAGGCCCAAATCAACGGCCCAAAAAAAATAGTAGGCGAATACCAAACTACTAAATTCCATTTAATGTTATGAAATGGAGTCTTACGTAGTCGAAAAATCATTATAAAAGGAAGTAACAATTCAGCTAGTGTTCGCCACAAATAACTAGTATCCTTAATGCGGTAGGATGATAAACGCAAAACTTGAACACCTTCTACGGTCTCAGTTATCCATGATGAACCCAAATCTACCGTAGGGACTATTACCACAGGTTGGTGGTTCTGTCGAACCATCTCCCTCGCCAAGTCTCGCATCTGAACAGCTGCTGATGTACATTGAGGAGGATAATCAGAAGTTATTAACACTACTTGCAATTTTGTTTACTCTCCCTAAAATATAAACTGTTACGTAATGAGGTGCTTATCATTTAGAAAAAATTGGTTATCTGAGTGCGAATCGCATTAATTACCACTGAAGAAGGTGAAGAATTTTCCTCGAGTTCATAACGCGCCGACCATGGTAATGTAACTGCAGTTTCGACAGATTCAACAATATTATCTAAGTCCATACCTGAAACAATTGTAGCACCACTCTCAATTGTTTCAGGGCGCTCTGTAGCCATACGAAGACTTACATTTGGAACTTTATAGAATAACCCCTCTTCCGCTGCTGTTCCAGAATCTGAAATAACGCAAAACGATTCCTTTAATAAATGATTAAAATCATAAAAACCCAATGGGGGCATAATCCTTACTCCTTTTGGAATTTCAATCGAAGCCAATTTACTTTTAGTACGTGGATGCATGGGATAGATAACTTCACGCTTAAAACGTTTTGCAATGAGTCCAGTCGCTTTAATAATCCTGTGAAGATACTTAATATTATCGACATTTTCACTACGATGGGCTGTTATAAGTATATATCCCTTGGATTCTAATCCTAATTGTGTAAGAATATTACTATCATTTATTTGTGGTGCAAATTCCCTCATGACCTCAAATGTAGTATTACCCGTACAAAATATTTTAGAGGGATGGATATTTTCTCTAATTAGATTCTCTCGATGATATTGATTATATGGTAATAGAATATCACTCATATGATCAATTAAAATACGATTACGCTGCTCAGGCATCCTTCTATCCCAGGCGCGCAAGCCTGCCTCCATATGAAACACCTTTATTCCCTGATTTACCGCAGGCATAATTGATAGGCCACTATATGTGTCACCAAGTATTAAAAGCGCATCTGGCTTGACTTTTTTCATCAATTCGTCTGATTTCTTTACTACATCTGCCACTTCTGCACCATAACTAGCTGTATCAATCCCCAATTCAAAATCTGGCGCTCGAAGTTGTAAATCCCGAAAGAAAAAATCTTTTAACTCAGGAGTATAATTCTGGCCCGTATGAACCATAACATGTTCAAAATTTAGGTCATCAAGTTTTTTCAATGTTCCCCACATCTTAATCATTTCTGGGCGCGTTCCAAATATTGACATTACTTTCATAAAATTACTCCTATTAGTTGTTCAATTGACAAAAAACCACCCTCTTATTCAGTTTCAGGATAAATTTTTACTTGTGGTAGTGGTAAAATCATACGTCCACCAGCCTTAATATAGTTTTTATTGCGTTTAAGAATTTCATCAAAAAAGCTCCAGGCAAACACCAAAACATAGTCTGGGGCATCCTCTCCCAACAAAATAGAGCTAGGGAAAATTTCCAAATGTGATCCAGGTGTAAAGAATCCAGTTTTTGCAGGAGCGTCATCAATCATATAACTCACAAGATCTTCTGTTATCTCACAATATTGAATCATTGTATTGGCTCGACCAGAGGCACCATAGCCAGCAATAGTTTTTCCTTCTGATTTTATTTTTTTTAATAAAAAAATTAAATCTTTCTTTGTTGCCGCTACCTCATTAACAAACTTTTGAAAGCTCCAAAATTTATCATAACCTTTTGTCTGCTCCTCTTCTACTAACAATTTCACTGCATCTGAAACTGTTAGAGCGTGCCTACTATGCTTTTTACTTACATAGAAACGTAATGAACCTCCATGAATTGGAATTAATTTTATATCAAAGACAACCATATCATAACGCTTAAAATGCTCGATTGCTGACAGTAAAGAATAATAAAAAAGATGCTCATGGTAAATCATATCGTACTGCATCTCTTCAATAACTTTACCTAAATAATGAACTTCAAAAACAAAGATACCATTATCACCTAGTGCACTTTCTACTGCACGTGTTGTACCTTGAATATCTGGGATGTGGGCATAAACATTGTTAGCCATAATCATGTCAACTTGACCATATTCCGATACAATTTCTTGCGCAATTTCTTCAGTAAAATAACTATTTTTAATCGTGATACGATCGTCATTTATACTAGAAACCACATTTTCAGCTGGATCAACTCCAATTACATTCTTGATTCCTTGGTCTGCCAAAGGCCGTAAAAGAACGCCATCGTTACAGCCAAATTCTAAAACGGTAGCTTCAGATGGATTTAGGAATCTACCAGTTACCTCTTGAGCATAACTAAGAAAATGATCGCGTAAAGTTTCAATGGATGAGGAAAAATAGAAGTAGTCCTGAAACAAAGTGTCAGGTGCAATTATATCTACGACCTGGACCGCAAAGCAGTCGTTACAAAAACATACGCGCATCGGGAACTTCTGCTCATCTTTAAAATCTTCTGGTTTGAGGAAGCCGCCAGCAAGGGCGACTTCACCAAAGTCCATAATTAAACTCAAATCTGTGCCTTTACAGAAGGCACAAACAAATTCTAGATTTTTTTCATTAGTCATAACTAAATTCTTACCCAAAACTCAACGCCTCTTAAGCTCTTTTTTAATGTAATCCAAGCTAAGTAGTAATTCCTTTACCTGTTCAACATTTAGTCTATCTGTATTGTGTGACGTATAGTCATCAATATTTGATATTTTTTCTTCCCCAGAGGTGAAGTACTTTGCATAATTTAAGTCACGGTCATCTGAAGGTATCATGTAATAATCTTTTAAATCAATAGTTCGAGCCATTTCTTCTCGAGAGATCAAAGACTCGTATAACTTCTCTCCATGGCGCGTACCAATAATTCTAACTGAACTATCGCTATTAAAAATTTCCTTTAATGCTTGTGCCAAATCCTCAACTGTTGATGCGGGTGACTTTTGTGCATAAATAGCCCCTTGCTCCCCGTTTTGATAAGCATACAATACTAAATCAACGGAATCATCTAATGACATTAAGAATCTAGTCATGTTAGGGTCAGTAACAGTTAAATCCATTCCTTTTTTTAGCTGCGATACAAATAGTGGGATAACAGAACCTCTAGATGCCATAACATTACCATACCTGGTTGCACAAAAAACTGTCTCGTTCTTAGTCTGCATGCGGGCTTTAGCAACCATACATTTTTCCATTAATGCTTTTGACATACCCATAGCATTAATAGGATAAACTGCCTTATCAGTGCTTAGAAGAACAACGCGCTCGACGTTATTTTGAATTGCAGCGTTCATTACATTTTCTGCACCCAATATATTAGACTTTATAGCTTCGAGTGGATAAAATTCACATGAAGGCACTTGCTTGAGTGCAGCCGCATGAAATACATAATCCACGCCTTTCATTGCCTCATTTATACTATTAAAATCTCGTACATCTCCAATATAAAATTTCAATTTACTATTATTCAACTTAATACGCATATCTTCTTGTTTTTTCTCATCTCTACTAAATATTCGAATCTCACGAACGTCAGTCGATAAGAATCGTTTAAGAACCTTTTCCCCAAACGAACCCGTGCCACCAGTAATCATTAGCACCTTATTTTTAAACATTACATACTCCTATTATTATTTTGAAGACTTGTTCATTGATTTAATTAAAACCTTCCAACTAGGAGGTTTATACCCTGTAGAAATTAAAAATTTCTCTGAATTTAGAGAGCGGTCAATTGATATTGTTTTATCAGGTGTGATAGTTATCTCCTTTTCATAAACATCAGCAATCAACTGGAGTAAATCATATTTAGAAATAGGGTTTGATGCGACATGATAAATACCAAATAGAGATTTATTGTCAAGTATCTTGTCAGCTAAAATTTCAGAAAAAACATTGACTGGAAACCCTGAAAAAATATAGTTTGCATATCCTTTGCAACTGTCATTTTGAGAAAGAAACCAATTCACCAAGCCTTTTTTATTTGAAATGTCATGACCAATAAATGAAGAACGTATAGTTAAACAATTCTCACTACTTACTTCACCCAGGAACTTAGACATCCCATAATCATCTATAAAATCTGGCAAGTCAGTTTCAGAGTAATAACCTTTAGATCCACTATAAACTGCATCACTACTAATTTGAATAAGTCGAATACTGCGCTCATTACACAAAAACTTTAGCTTCTGTGGAAAAATAGAAAATATACGCAAAAGCTTTGAAGTATCAACAAAATCTTTTTGATTAACTGAAAGGCAATTTATTATTATATCAGGGGATGAAATTGAAATTACATTTTCCAAATCTTCATTATTAAGAAGGTCATTCACTTTTATAATTCTATTTATATATTTTTTTGGAAATAAGTCGTCAGAATTCTGACTTCTGACAGTCCCCCAAACTTTGTATTTTTGATAACAATTTTCACTTAGATGCCGAAATACGGCATTACCCAATAAACCTGAAGCCCCTAATATTAATACATTTAACATGACACTACCTATTTATATTTACTGAGTCATAAATCTGTTGTCTTTGATGACTAGAAATATAACTTGGAAGCACAGCTCGAAACTTCCCCTTAAAAACACACATACTGCCCGAAGCGGCCCCGATTATGCCACACCTTTCCACCAATTCCATAATATGCTCAGCCTTTCCAGCACCGCCAAGGATTGTAACTGGAACACTAATATTGGAATTAGTAAATTCTGCCAAATCAAGATCGTAACCTAACATCGTTCCATCCCTATCAATAGAGTTAATAACCAATTCACCAAAATTTTCCCTTGAGAATTCACTTAAAACATCGGTTAAAGTTTTAGAACTATCTTTTAATCCATTTTCAGTCCACACATAGTATGTGCCATTTACCAACCTAACATCAATTACGGCCACTGTGCTTTGACTTCCAATTCTTTGTGAAATAGATGTAAGTATGTTGCTATTGTTAACTGCTGCAGAAGAGATTGATATTTTTTCCACTCCAAGAGAAATAATCCTTTCTGCTTGATCAGGATTACCAATACCGCCACCAAAACATAATGGCATAGATGATTCTTTTGCAATTTTCTCTATTAATTTATAATTTGGCTGTATATTTCTTCTCGTTGCATCAATATCTACAACAAATAGCTCGTCAACTTCTTTTTCATTAAATATTCTGACTACATTCATAGGATCTCCAACATAGGCGGAGTTATCAAAGTTTGTAGTCTTAACTATCCCGCCATTGCTAATCAATAATGATATAACAATTCTAGGTCTAAGTGTTTTCATAGTTTGGCAAAATTTTTAAGCAGTCTTTCACCATATTGATGGCTTTTCTCAGGATGAAACTGCACCCCATAAATATTTTTATAATTAACTGCACATGGAAAAATGCTACCATAAAACACTTCTGCAATCACATCAGATACTGACTTAGTGTCAAAATAATAAGAATGTAAAAAATAAAATCGAGACTCCTCATCTAATTCGCTAAAAAGTGGTGATTTATTTACAGGAATTGGATAATTCCATCCCATGTGAGGAGTTTTAAGTCTATGTGGCAAGTCATGGCTTTTTAACAGTCTAACATTGCCAGGGATCCACCCCAAACCGTTGCGACTACCTTCATCACTACTATCTGCCAATACTTGCATGCCTATACAAACACCTAGTATTGGAATTTTTTTATCTAACACTAATTCATTGAGAGTTTCACGCATTCCCAGGCTATCAAGGCTATCCATAAAATTATCAAATGAGCCAACTCCTGGAAGTATTAGCTTTTCAGACGCTTGTAGTTCAGCAGAGTTTCTCGCAACCCTTACAGGAATGTGTAACCTGCTGTATAAATTAACAAACGCAGCTACGTTCCCAATACCCAAATCAACGACCGTAATCACCTAAAGAGCCTTCTATCAATGTGCAATATATTTGCAAGTTTGGCGCCTAGCTTTATTAACCAAAAATTATTCTTATAGTCTTTAAAAGTTTTATTCTCTCCTTGAAAAATCTCTTCAAATTCTTCAACACTCCAGTCTAGTTTTGAAGCGACATACTCAAAATCTTTCCTCATAGTTAGCTCGTCTAATTCAGGTCTGGATATCCTTTCAAGAGCATCTTCCCTTGATATTTGTCCTGTCAATATCTCGCTAGATAAATATGCACGTCTCTTATCAAATCCAAATTTATTAGGTGTCCAATACGATTCGTAAAAACGTGTAAATCTTGATTCGTAATGCTTCTGAGGATAGGGCTCCCAATTGAATTTTTCTTTTAGCTCTTTAATCGCATCCTTTTTTATAAATCTAACATAATCCAATAATTTAATAACCCTAATACCTTTTAAAAGCCTATATTTAATTTTATATTCAAAGATATCGCACATTGGAAAATCAGAGAGCTCATGTTCGCCAAATTTCTTATGTATATCAAGAACATGTCGGACATCTGTTGAAAAATATGTCCAGTCTATTGACTCACGGATACATTCAGTGGAATTATTGCCACCTGTTATCACGTATTTAAATCCGTTTTTTGCAGCAAATTTATATATAGCTGAAAACAATGCTAAGTCTTGTGGAGTGTCAACAAATGACACTTGAGACTTAAAAAATGAACGCTGAAGGTCTTTCATTTCATTCCAGTTTACTACTTCAGTGACAAGATCCAAGTCAAGACCTTCCACTATTTTTTGAATATTACTCACACCTAAGTTAGAATTCCAGCCAGCATCACAATGAAATAATAACGGTCTAAGGCCGAACTTTTCTTTTGCAACATAAGCAACATAACTACTGTCAAGGCCTCCACTAATACCGATTAAGCAGTCATAATCCTTGTCAACGCCATCTTTTTTTATCTTGTCAATATAAGGAGAAATTGCCTCAATTGAAACACCTTCAGGTTTCCAATTTGGTTCAATGTTATCATGATAATTATTACAGTATTCACACCACCCACGACTATCGAAAGTAAGGGTGGTATCACTTGTATCCATAATACAGTTACTGCAAATCCTATAATCCTGTTTTGTCATTCTAATTTTCCTATAATAATTCACTCTATCTATTTTGGGCCAATAACGCCCATTAACCCATCACTTATTGCACGTAAAAATGTTCTCATGTATACAGATTTTTGTTTTACTATAAATAGCAAAAAAAATCTATTAACAAGAGTATAAACTATGCCTTGGAATGCAAAGATGAAAGGCACATGAGATCTGCGAAATAGACTGAAACTGTTTCGAATTTGATAATAACACCGTTCTGGACTATGAACCTGTACAGTTATAAGACCCATTTTAACAGAGTTCATTCCAATACGATGATACATAACAGCTGATGGGACAACCCTAATTGGTATATTCTTTTCTCTACAACGCAAACACCACTCGGTATCTACATAATCAATAAACAAATCCTCATCAAAACCACCCACTATTTGAAATACTTCTTTTGTTGCAGTGGTTCCAGAAGAAATAATAATATCAACCAAGTATGGGGATGTGGCTCCATGATAGAATTTAGATTTTGCCATGCCATATCTGTTAACAGTAAGAGCAGGAAGCTCTGTATGACTTATATTATCGACACATCGTGGAGATACAATATTAGGCTCACCTATAATTAGCTCAGAAACTAATGACTTTAATATTCCAGGTCCAATCTGTGAATCCTGATCAAAGAATGCAATGATTTCACCTCCTTCTTGAATGGCTACATCTATTCCAATATTTTGAGCATAGGCTATTCCTTTGTTACAACCAAGTGCTATAAATTGACACCCTTCAGGTAATATCTCTTGTTCTAAATATGGTGTTTCTGTGTTATCAACCAAAACAACTCTAGAGCCGTCAATAATAAGCTTCTCACAAAGTTGATTCAATAGTTCAATATCTGGCCGATAACAAACAACTATAGAAAAAGTTCTCGATAGTTTTTCTGAACTTTTATAATTCTGAATTGAATTAATATCATGAATTATTGACTTCAAACTAATCCTTTTGTTTCGTTTGAAACATTGATGAATGAAATTTCTTAAAATCTGAATTGAATATTGAAATATTTGCAAGTATTATTGCAAAAATCAACATCCCCGTTGATGAGAAAAATAGCGGATTAGTAATACTCATAACAAGGTAAGCAGCATATGCAATAATAATATGTTTATCTTTATAAGATGGTCGTATTATAAATGTATATATAACAGGGTATATCATTAGAATTAACATCACTAGACCCATCAGGAGCCCAAAGTTTCTAAATACTTCAAGATATGTAAGTTCTGTTATAAAATAATCCCCTCTAAGAGACCAAGTTTCATAGGAGCCTAAGCCTTTACCAAACAATACATTAGAAAAACTAAATTCATTAAATATTCTCAAATAATCTTTGAAGAATCCAAGCTTCCAGGAATTAGAAGGCTCGCTTGGATCGAAAAAAGCTATTATACTCTCACTAAAAATACCCGCAAAAATTGCTATTACTAATATCAATAAAATAGCAGAAATTACTCTATACCTTGAATAATAAAATAGTAATATAGAAGGTAATAAAATAGATATGATCATGTTATTTCTTGTCCCAGATTTAAACATTGCAAAAATACAGAGAGCTAACAAAATAAAATAGAAGGTACGTTTACTTTTAAGTGTGCGCCATTTATCAAAATAATATGCTATTGGAACAACCAACATTGACGATACTACGAAATAAATTTGAAAATATACTTTCCCATCACCAAAATCACGCAAATCAAGACTGAATGCCTTAGTGCGCATGCCTAGATGATAGATACCCATAAACATTTCAGGATTAATAAATGTAATAATGCTAATTATTGCAATCAATAGGGCCATTATCGTCAATCCGAAAGTTAAATATTTAAGAGCATCAACCCTAGTAACATATAGCAATATTGCGAAAGAAAGAAGGAAATACGATTTTAATAAAAGAAAGCCTTCAAACGGCTGACCACCACCACTAATAAAATATTGCAATATTGAGACCAACGGAATAATCAGCATTATTAAAACATATATTAATAAATTTAATGGAATAGCCGCTGAACGATCCCGCATTAATACAAGCAGCCCTCCCACGCCCCAACAAGCTAAAAACAAAGGAACTTTTAGTCCAAACACATGGTCAGCGGGATCAAAAATAGTAGAGAGAATAAATATAAAAACTAAACCTTTATAGATGTAACTTAGAGTGTCACCTTTCCTTAAAAGAGTTTTATTGGATATCGGGTAAATAAAATCTGACTGTGGCATAAAAAAAATTGAGATTTATAATTTATGTGGATTAAATGAAGAATTTTAACATTCTACAAATATAATTTACGAGCCAAAATATAAAAATCATTTATCGTTGTAGAAAAAATATGTCACAGTATTTTTTGTATCCGAAAAAACCGTAAATCACCTAAATAAGCCTCGAAAAAATAACACTACTACACTAACTGTAAATACTACTCTAGACCACAGTTTTTTAAATACTGGACGATTCGATACAGTACTTGTAGCATTACTCTCATGCTTACGCTTTAAAAATGTATTTTCATCAATATGGATATTTGATCTCGTTATATTACCAGCCAATGCAATCCATAGATCGTGAGATTCAACGTATGAAGGAATAGGTAAAACAACAGATAAAAAATCATTTCGAAAAGCCATTGCACAACCAAAATAATTAGTTTTACCTATAAATATATCCACGATATTTCTAAAATATTTATTAGAATGACTAGAATCAACACCGTCAAATTCTTCGCCTATTGGATTATCATTGGAGTCGATCCAGCTAAAATTAGTAGTCACAAGATTAGCGCGTGAATCAACAAGAGCTTTCTGCATTAATGAAACTCTGCCTGGAATCCAGATATCGTCTTGATCAGATAAGAATATGAACTCATTTTTAGCTAATGATATCGACCTATTAAATGAAAAAACATGACCCCTATTCCTGTCATTAATGTAAATTTTAATTCTAGGATCATCTAGCCTTTTCAACACTTCAATTGTTCCATCGCTAGAACAATCATCAATGATAATGACTTCGTCATTTTCACCCAACTGTTCTAAAATAGAATTAAGCTGACGAATTATGTATTGAACCCCATTATACGAAGTCATACTTACACTAATACTCATATTACTTCTAAATAATGCCTAGTATGTCTGAAACCTTAGTCAATTTATCTGTTTTCAAATCATATAATGGTAAATGGCTAATTTTGTTTAATCGCGTATCAAAATCATCATAAGTCAAGTTCCCACTTTCGTCATGATACTCTCGAAACTGTGCGCGTAAATAAGTTTGGGCTGGCGTCAAAACAGGCAAAGATCCAATCAGGTCATTCCGTACAAAGAAAATATTATTACCCACAGAGTTTGAGGCTACTAATGAGTACCCTTTTGATTCCGCCAAAGAACAAAGAGCTGAAATCGAAGCGCCATAGTAAACTTTAGAAAAGTGCGCTGTATCTCTCACAAAAGCAGGATCATATGGTGTTGTCACTTCAGCAACCGGCCCAAAAAGGCTATTATATTCACAGATAATAATACTAGGAGACACACAGTCAATTGCTTTCCATACCCAGTAGTCATTCCCATCTATATCTATCGAAAGTATTCCTATATCGCCTGTAATACCATTTTGAGTTATTAACTCATTTATATTATCTTTAGTGATGAATGCACTAACAGCTTTAAGATTTGCTGCCCAATAAATAGGATCTCTTTTTATATACTCTATATTCTCATCACTACCATCAATCACAATCCCCGACCATTGATTATTAGTTAATAAGAATCTTGTGTTAGATTCAATATAATTTTCAACACCAAACTCAATAAAGAGTGGTCGCTTGATTGGAACATGCTGGAGAAGAAATTGAATAATACCATCCTCACCCCACTGTGAGAACACTCTAAATTCTGACTCCCGAAAACCAGAAGCCTGAGCAGTCTGGCGTTGCTCAATTCGACCTAATGCCTCCTGCATTTTGTAAATCTGGGAAGGCAGAGGAGTCCATCGTTTAATAAAATTATAGATTCTTTTAATAATCATTTATACCTATTATAAGTTAATATTAAAGTCGCTTTCTGATCTTGGCTGAAATACCAGAAGCTAGAATACAATCAGAAACATTTTGTATTACGGTTAAATGAATTTGATTGTATATTCAAATTAGTCAATTTATTGAATACAACCTTTGTTAATTGCCTTTTGATTTATAACACATTTGTTAACTTCAAAATATATTTAGCATTTTCTTAGTCATATTTCTATAATTCTCTAATAGTAATTGATATCTTTCTATGTCTACTTCAATCATTAACTTAATTAATTCGTTAAATGTTGTTTTTGGTTCCCATCCTAATTTTTCTTTTGCTTTAATAGGATTTCCTTTTAAGTGGTAAAGTTCTGATGGTCTCATATAAACAGAGTTTTGTTTAACATATGGCTTCAAATCTGGTATTCCTATTGTATTGAATGCTACCTCTAATAACTCTTCAATACAGATTGAGGTTTAATTTACATCCACTCCATTCTGTATAGCTAAATGCAAATTTCTCTCAATATCAGCGTTAGATTTTTCCAAAGACCAGTTCTCTGCCACATATTGATGACCATTTTTACCCATGGCCTCCCTTAAAGACTCGTCACTCATAAGAGCCTGAATAGCTTTACCAAATTTAACTGGATCTCGCTCTGTTAACAAGCCATTTTCACCATGTTTAACAGTTTCACGTATTCCAGCTTCTGCAACTCCTACAACGGGAGTGCCACAGGCCATCGCCTCCAAGGGTACAAAACCAAATGGCTCAAGCTTACTAACAAAAGCTACAATTGTTGATGAATTGTATGCTTTCACCAAATCATCATCACCTACCATCTGTTTAAATGAAATAGAAACACTGTTATCTTCAGCTAATTTCTGAAGATATGATTTATAATTATTATGATCAGAATTATAAATGAAAGAAATAGCAGGACGCTCCTTCAAAGTAGCAACACTCTCAATAAGAAAATCCTGACCTTTGGATGGCGATAAGAAACCCACAGATAAGATTGTTGGCTCACGTTTCAGTTGTTTTGGCTGAAAAAGATTTAGATCTATGCCCAGTCGGCAGAAATTCGGATAAACTCCAATAAATCTATAAATGTTTTCAACAGAGTATAGTGAATTAGCACAAATTAAACTTGCATGTCGTGCATTAATTCTATCAATTAAGACTCTGAATTTAATTATTTGAATCTTAAAAAATGAACTCCATCCCTTCTCCCAGAAGTGAGGCTCTAGGCATCTTGCTAAAGGTTCGGCAAAATAGTAAAGAGATGGAATTTTTAAGTAGTTCAATACAAAAGGAGTATTGCAGACTTTGCATTGCATAACAAATGCTAAGTCATAACCACCATCATTAATTTGCTTTGCAATTTCCTTATATGTTTTTCTTGCCGCAATTAGCGAAGTAAGCATGCCTAAGCCTCCTTTAGCTGAAGGGCCAGGCACAAATATTGTACGATCAACAAGTGTACGCAAATCCAAATACTCTTCACTTGTTGGATCCATATAAAATAAATCCACTTTATGTTTATTAGTCATTCCTTTAACAAATTCAAATGCAGACCTCTTCCCTCCACCTGAAGGAAGATTATGAATAAAAGCAATTTTCATTCTGTTACCTTATAATATTTCATCTAAGAAAGCCTTCTCTTTTGATACACTCAAATTATTCTCATGCCAAGTATACCTGTTTTTTTTGTTTTCTATTTAACAGTAGAAATAGAAAAACTAAACGAACCAAAATTGCTAGATTTTTTAGCTGTGTCATCTACTTCAAGCATGGAAAATAAGACACGAGATAATGATTTTGTGCCTAATGGATCATGTTGCAACATGGGCATAACTGCACAATCACTTGTGTTCCATTGTAGCTGTACATTGTTTTGTTTGCTTGCCAAGCAAATGCTTCCAGTTGTTGCCCCAACCCCCCCAGAAGAAGACACTAGCGTTGAAGACGGCATGTGATGAGACACAGTTGAATCTAACGCAAATATTTCATTGTTATTCATATCATCTATACAAGAAACTTTAATATTTTCATCATACAGCTCAGGCATCAAAGTAATATTACCAAGTCGCACCGCTCCAACTGGCCGAACCCAGCCAGGAAAGTGATAACTAAGTTCAACATTTTCCTTTTCTGGTGATACTCTAATCACTTTATAAATATCACCCATAATCGTAGAAATAGTTACATGCACTTCAATATCATTATTATTATTTACTGAAAAATATGGAACAACTTCCTCTAAATCGGTAATTCGTTTTTGCTCTAGTGGTAGTTCGATAACCACACCACCACTGTAATAATCTGCTGCAAACTTGATGCTTGAAAAATAACCGTGTGCAAGAGTTCCGATACAGGGTTCCATTCCATGTGAAGAAAATGCAAGACTATTTATTGTCAATCCCCTTTTCAAATTTAGCTCTATCTGTAATTTTGAAGTTGATATCCGTAACAAGGTATCATCCTTATCCAAATCAATTTTAAAACCTTGATATTGGCCAATAACACTTTCCAAAGAATCATATGATTCAGGTTCAAACTGGACGTAGCTATCCCCAAAATTTTCACTGATATTATGTCGCTTCAGAAACGTACTTAACTGCTTCTTTGCTTGCCACCACCTTTTCTCAGTAATATGGGTACGCAAATCACTTGCCCACAATTCACATAGCTCACTCCAGTCTTCAGGATTTTTGTTTTTGGTTTCAAACAAATATTTTGCCGCACGATAGCACATTGTATTAAGCCACAGATCATCCCTGCCTGTTACAGCCCACCTAGCGATATTATATTTTGCCTGCTTCTTTACAGGAATCGGATGTATCCCAGAATTTAACCGAGATACTTTACGATTAGAAGATTGGTCATTAATCTTTAATGCTTGTGTTGGTAAAACCCATTCCATTCCTATTTCAGTAGCTGCTGATGTTAAAAGTCTACGAACTCTTGTCCATTCGCCCTCAGCATGTGTTGGTCGCTCTTCACTAAATCGACCTGGGCGGTAATCGAAAACCTCAGCATCATTACAATAAATGGGAAAAAGTGTCTCGTTGTTACTAATACGCTTTTTTAGATAATCGAGATAGTCAGCAATTGCAATATCACCGTGAGCATAATGCTGCATTTTTTGGAATAAAATCGAGTCTGCCCACAATACGGGTAATACAGTATTATCAACTCCCTTTGCATGGGTAGGTACTTCGCTTATTGGGAGCCCTTCAAGTCCCAATGCTAAACGCACATTATCTCGATCCATGACAAATCCCTTATAACCATATTGAGCATACAATTCAACAAGGTTACTAGAATAGGCCATCTCATTAACCAATGCAATATTGGGTCTTAGTCCAAGTACCTGTTCATAAACTTGCAAACCCAATTGCTGGTTCCATTCATTTACCGCATACGGAGCCAGTGGACCAATTATCTGGCTGTAACCACTACCAATCAATTCACAATCTCCTGCATTCAATAACACCTTAAAACGATCAATCCAGGCAGGATCAATTTGTTCAATCTGCTTCAGCGTCCAACCAGTCAGTTCAATACCTATAGGAATACCGGTTTCTTCAACAAGTTGAAGTAATGGATGGTAACAAGTCTGAATAACATCTGAACGCGCCTCTTCTTCAATAGAGGAAAAAGCTAAATTGAGATGAAAAACTAAATAACCTTTTGGCTTCATTTGGCACCTATTAGAGAGTAGATTTCTTTGGAGAGGTTTTGTGCGCCATTAATTGACATTCTCTTTAATGCATTTATAGAATATTCTTTCGCAAGATTATCATTATTCATAAGTTTAATAAGGCTAATAATAGCAAGTTTAGAATTATTCTCAACTATAGCAACACCTTCTTTTGATAAAGCATCTAACTCGTTATTATCTTTATTACCATAAGGTGAAAAGACAACTGTAGGAATACCGTATTGTAATACTTCAAAAAAAGATACACCAAATACTGTCATCACATAATCACTTTGAACTATCAGCTCATCAAGCCGCTCCGGAGCATTGTGAACAGTCCAATTTAATCGACACTTTTTAGGCAAGTTTGGCGATCCAGAAAATGGCCCTCTAACCCAGTGTATCTCAGTATTTTCATCTAATAATCCATCCAATTGAACAGGGAGGGTTTTTCCTAAATTTGAAACATCACCTCCACCAGTCAAAATTAATACTTTAGATCCAGGAGTCCAGTCCCTATTCCGAAGTCGTTTCTGAATCAGAAAACTATCCCATCCTGACTTTAATATACTAGTGCAGTCAGAATAACTACCACAATCAAAATTAAATGATGGAATCCAAATAATATCTAAAATATGACAATGCTCAATTAATGAGTCAATACTAATTAAATAAATATTACGCTGCTTCAGTTGTATAAATAATTTATCAAGACTATCAATGTTGTGCTTTGGGTAAAGGTCAAATATTAATGTATCAAAATTATTTAGCTCTAAAGTATTTTTAATCGTAGCAACAAAGTCATCTGTGAGTGAAAAAGTATGTACATTAAAATTAGATAACTCATCTTTTTTAAAAAATTCACCAAAGATCAAAAACTCTGGAATAACATTATTATCTTTTCTTAATTCTTGCGCCAATGCCAATAGTCTAGATAAATGCCCGATCCCAATTTCAGAACTAACATGGCATATAAGTAAGACACGAAATTTGTCCAAACTATTTTGCATTAGGATTAAAAGAGTTACGAATTGATTTAAATGGTCGCAAACCATCTGATGGGTCTGTACGCCATAAGCGGTCAGATATTTCAGAAGGAACTGGCTCTTTAATGCCGTCACCATCAGCATCCTCAGCGTGACGAACCTGCTTAATTACCGAGCCAATTTGTTCTGGCAGCCAGCAATGTCCAGACTCAAACTCTTCACCTTTTCCATCTAAATCCAAATGAAATTCAATAATTTTTGCATTCCATTTGTGTATTGCACGATGT
>Ga0233446_1001295_pt1 | contig 19172 bp, 16 predicted proteins | sample SI_124_October20_4_FD_182780 | JGI IMG/M metagenome (GOLD analysis project Ga0233446, IMG submission 182780) | Seawater microbial communities from Saanich Inlet, British Columbia, Canada - SI_124_October2016_120_MG | ecosystem: Environmental > Aquatic > Marine > Inlet | place: Canada: British...
GCTGGAAAGGAAGTACAATTATTTCCGTTGATCCATACTACTTTCGTCCGACAGAAGTAGAAACGCTTTTAGGCGATTCTACTAAAGCTAAAAAGAAGTTAGGATGGTCTCCAAAAACAACTTTTATAGAATTAGTTAAAGAAATGGTGGAAGCGGACTTAAGAGAGGCGGAACGAGACCATATGTGTCAAAAAAATGGCTATTTAACTTTATGATTATCATGAGTAGTATAAGGGATAGGTACTAACAAAATAATACTCATTTTGATGCGTTTTAAATATATTTTAAGCCTCGATAAGATTTGGGGATAAAAACTTCTATATCTAGTAGGGAATAAACATATGAGAATAACAAAAAATTTAATAGGGAAAGTTGCCTTAGTGACAGGAGCAACGGGTCAATTAGGTAGAGTATTTTCCAAGGAGTTAGCCAATAATGGTGCTACTGTTTGGGTTAGCGATATAGATTTAGAGAAATGCCAAGAAGTAGTAGATGAATTAGAAAAATTAACAAACAGGAAGCATTATTTTTCATATATGGATGTAACTTCAGAAGAGTCTGTTGAAGGAGTTATTAAAAGGATAGAGAACGATAGTGGGACATTAGACATATTAGTTAATAATGCTGGAACTGCAGTATTTTCCGACTATCTTTCGCGAAGTAAAGAAGAATTTATGGGTGTTATGGAGGTGAATTTATATGGATCTTTTTTGTGCATTCAAAAGGCATCATTGTTAATGCAAAAGACGAGCAGCTCAGGATCAATTATTAATATAGGGTCTATATATGGAATGGTTAGTGGTGATCCAGGTATATATACAGACTGCAATAGAAATACATCCGAAGTTTATGCTGCCACAAAAGCTGGCGTAATTCAGATGACGAAATATTTTGCAGTACATTTAGCAAGTAACGGTATAAGGGTTAATTGCATTAGTCCTGGAGGTGTGTTTAATAAACAAGGTGAAGGATTTGTAAATAATTATTCAAATAAAGTTCCAATCAAAAGAATGGCTAAAGAAGATGAAATAGCAGGAGGAGTAATTTTTTTAGCAGACTACGAGTTGTCATCATATATAAATGGACAAAATATTGCAATTGATGGTGGTTGGGTGGCATGGTAAACGACGGTATATTCCATATAATAGGTGCTGGCATTAGTGGACTTACACTTGCCTTAGAATTAGTAAAAAAAGGAAAAAAAATTCGTATATATGAGAGTTTAAATTATGTTGGGGGATTGGCAAGAACTGAGCGCATAGATGGATTTTCATTTGACTGTGGGCCACATTTATTTCATACCGCTAATAAATCTATCCAAGAGTATTGGGAAGGTATTTTACTTGATGAAATTGAGACACCTGAATTATATGGTGCAAACTATGTAAATAATAAACTTTATGAGTACCCAGTTTCATTAGAAAGCTTAAAAGAACAGTTAACTAAAGAAGAGTATATCCAGGTTCAAAAGGAAGTAGGGAAAAATACCAATACTAGTCTAGCTGAATCGTCAAACTATTCAGAGTACGTTGAAGGTTTGGCTGGAAAATATCTTTCAGAATTATTTTTTAAAAAATATCCAGAAAAATTATGGGGCATTGCAACTAAAGATTTATCTGCAAAATTTGCACCACGTAGAATTGAAATTCGGAAAAGAAAGAGGCCATTTCATTCTGGTAAGGGGAAGTGGGCAGGAGTATTGAAGAACGGCTGTGGCGTACTAGCTGAAGAAATAGAAAGAAAACTTCAGGAAAAAGGGGTTTTAATAGAATACAATAAAAAATTAACTGATGTAGATTTATCAACAGTTAGTGCATTTAGCAGTATATCAAAAATTATACTTAATCACGAAGAATCGATTGAAATTTCGGAGAATGATACTGTAATTTCTACAGTGCCAATGACAAGGTTGGCAGACATGTTAGGAATAAAAAATAAATTATGGTACAGAAATGTAAAGATTGTAGCGCTTGTTCTATCAGAAAAAATTACTCTACCAGGGGGGTACGATTGGCTTTATTTTGACGATGATCAATATATATTCCATCGTGTCACTTTGCAAGATAGTTTTGGCAGTAAATCCGTACCAAAAGGTTGTTCTATCTTAACTTGTGAAATTGCATATGACGACAAAACAAGTAAGGATAAAGCTGTTTATGACAGTGAGACGTTGATTAACACTTGCGTTCAACAGCTAATTTCCACCTCGATTGTCAACAAAAATGTTGAAATAATAAAGAAACATCTTATAGATGCTGGGCCTTTGTATCCTGGAATTAACGTTGGTTATGAGTCTGAATTAGGAAGAGTTAGGGGGAAGTTAGATAATATAAATAATCTTTATATTCACGGATCTCTTGCTGAGTACGAGTATTCTGATCTTCAAGTAATTACTGCAAAATCATTAGACTTGGCGGTTTTATTAAGTGAAGATAATAGCTTACATACAGAAAATTTAGTTAAGAAAAGTCGTATATATCCTTCTAAGTCATTTAACCTCTGTGGAAAGAAAATTGGAGGCCATGAACAATGCTATGTAATTGCAGAAATTGGCTTAAATCATAACGGCAGCGTTGATTTATCTAAGAAGATGATAGACAAAGCTATATCATCAGGTGTACAAGCAGTTAAATTACAATCTTATAAAAAAGGAAGGCTCTCATCAAAAGTTAGAGGTGCTAGATACTATGAAGAGCTAGTTGACTCACAAGAGAGCACTTCAAATTTTCTTGATAAAGTGTCATTAAATAAAGATGAGACTAGAGAGGTATTCCAATATGCAAGAGATAAAGGTATAACAATATTTTCTACGCCATTTGATATTGAGTCATTAGCTATGTTAGAAGAGTTAAATTGTGAGGCGTATAAAATATCTTCAATGGATCTTGTTAATATACCCCTTATAAAAAAAGTTGCACAAACTAAAAAACCTATAATTATTTCTACAGGAATGTCAGAACTATCTGATATCCAAAGTGCTATTGATGCCGTATTATCAGAGAACAACCCTAATGTTGTGCTGTTGCATTGTGTTTCTATATACCCATGTCCTGCTGAGAATGCTAATATTGAGATGATAAATCGTCTTAAATCTACATTTGATTGTATTGTGGGTTATTCAGATCATACGACAGGTATAGATATATCTATAGCTGCAGTAGCTATAGGGGCAAAGATTATTGAAAAGCACTATACATTTGATAAAAATATGGATGGGCCAGATCATAATTTTTCATTAGTTCCATCTGAGTTATCAAGTTTAGTAAAGAGCATCCGAAGAATAGAGCTATCACTGTTAGATCATGGATATGGAGTCTTGCCATCTGAAATTAAAACTGTACAAGACTTACGGAGAAGTATTTTCTTTAGAGTGGATATGAAAGAAGGAGAAATAATTACACAGAATAGTATCGAAATAAAATCCCCTGGCGTGGGCATCCATCCAAAATTTTTACCTTTAATTGTGGGTCGTAAAGTCGCATGCAGTGTTGAAAGTGATTACCCTGTACAGTGGGATTTAATTAAATAGTAATGATACAATATTCGGAGAATTTGCCATATTTAAAGAGTTGGATTGATACTATTTTATCTAGAATCAATTCATTAAGAAGCAGTAAGAAAAGTAATGAAATAATAGTTTTTATGATTGGCACTACTGCAAATTTTTCAAAAAATAGTAAGCCATATTTAACACCTACTCGCACTATAGCCAATGGATATGTTATTGGTAGTATTGTTTATTCGCAAACTCAAGCAGCAATACTATCATCAAAAGTTGACGGTTTGGTGGATTATTTTTTTGTTGATGTAGAAAAAAAAATACCTTTAATAATAAATCCAGATATAAGGCCTTATAAATATTTCAACTTAAATATTTTTCAACCTGAAGATAATAATAGGATTGAGTTAGGAAATATAAGCTCTATGTGTAAGGATATTATTAAAACAAGTATAATGCATGAATACAAGGGTAACGATATTACACTAGAATCTGTGTGGATGTATTTAGTCAACATATTTTCTGATCTAAGTGGATTGAAGATAGTGATATATGGTACGGGGAATATAGGTAATAAACTTGCTCTAAAATTGGCTGAAAGTGGAGCAAATATACACATGGTAACACGCGACCAAGAAAAATCTAGTTTGATTGCATCAGCTCTTAATAATATTAAACACAAGTATGTTTTGTCTAATATTTCAATTTCAACAAATGATATTTATTCATCTATTGATGCTGATGCCGTAATTGGCTGCACTAATTCAGAACCAGTAATAAGTCCGGAGATGGTTATGGTTATGAATAGTAATGGTGTTGTTGTGGATGTTGGAAAGGGAACAATATCTACTGATGCAATTAGAGCGTGTGCAGAACGAAATATAAGAACATGGAGAGCTGATATTACACCAATGATTGGATCGTTAGTTTTGTCAGCAACAGCCATGAATGACTTATTATCAAATAAATATGGAAGAAGACTATTGGAGTGCGGTGTTTATGTAGTATCTGGAGGTTATATAGGTAATAAATACGATGTAATTGTTGATTCGTATAGATATCCAAAAGAATTGTTTGGCGTGTGTTCTGATGCTGGAAAGATTCTTATAGAGTATGATGAAATTGCTAAAAAGAATTTATTAAAGGTAGAAAAAGTCATTTCATCTTATAAAAATAGTTAATGCTTATATATACAATTATCCCAGCGCGTGGAGGGAGTAAGTCAATCCCGAGGAAAAATATCAGGGAATTAAATGGAAGTCCTCTTATTAAGTACTCTATTGATTATTCATTACATTCTAAGTATGTTGATAGAACAATAGTTTCTACGGATGATAAAGAGATTGCATCAATAGCAGTGAATTATGGAGCAGAGGTTCCATTTATGCGGCCATCTATTTATGCTGAAGACTTAACTCAAGATTTTTCTGTTCTAAATGATGCAATGTTGCAATGCCAGGAAATTTATAATGAATTTGCAGATATATTTGTTTTATTGCGCCCAACCTCTCCTTTGCGGCCAGCAGGATTAATCGAAAAAAGTATAGATCTTTTGGTGAAAAATCCAGAAGCCTCATCTGTTCGTGCAGTTACAAAATCCAGCCAACATCCATATAGACAATGGAAATCTTCTGATAAATACATAGAGTCTTTTGTAGAATCGCATGAAGGCGCGATGACAGAGCCGTATAATTTACCAAGACAAATTTTGCCAGATGTATATTTTCAGACAGGTGATATAGAAGTTGTAAGAAGGGAAACTTTATTATCAGGATCAGTAAGTGGAAAAAAAATTTTACCAATAATAATAGAGTCCGATCAGGTTTTGGATATTGATAATTTAGCAGACTTAAAAGACGCAAATAATAGGCTTAAGTTTTAATGAGCAGTAAGCTGTGCCTTGGAACAGTAAAAGTTGGAACTCCTTCATATGGGTATTCTATAGCTAACAGTCCAGATCAACATGATATGTTGCTGTCTATGGCAACAAGAATTGGAATAACTTGTTTTGATACTTCACCGCGCTATGAAAATTCTGAAAAAATAATAGGCAACTTTATTAGAAAAAATAAGAAAAAACTATTTATCTCTACGAAGATTGATAGTTTGGACATTTATGACGAGCTTGTTGTGTCAAAAATGAGGAGATCGATACTTAAATCGATAGAAAACTTAGGGCCTATAAATCTTTGTTATTTACATCAAAATGAGATATCAGTTATATCAAATAAACGTGTACTAGAAGGGATAAAGGAATTAAAAAATGAAGGTCTAATTAAAGAGATGGGGGCCTCTGTCTATAGTATAGATGAGCTGGATTACGTTCTAGAATCAAATAGTTTTGATTGGGTGCAAATACCTGCTAATATTTTAGACACATCTTTCTATAACCATATAGTTGCATCCGGGTCTACAATAAAAATAGCAGCTAGATCTATTTTTCTGCAGGGCATTATATTTCAACCTAATATGATTATGGAGAATATTGCTGACGCAAATGAGATGATTTCTTTATTAAATAGAATTAAATTACTTGGGCGACAGTGTAATTTAGAACTGATTGAACTTTCTGTTGCATATATATGTTCATTGCAGTTAATTGATCAGGTATTAGTTGGAACAACCAATATAAGAAACTTAAAGAAAATAGAGAAAGCTTCTTTGGTATTTATCAATACGGATATTAAAGATGCAATCAGTGAGATCTCATCAATGAATAAGTCCTGGACTAATCCAAGATTTTGGAATAAACATAAGCACAAATAGAGGTGCTCCATATGAAGAATAAGACCCCAATAATAAATAAATATATTGTTGCAGATGTGTCTGTGATAAGAGACCAGGGTATAAATCACTTTAGAGGCAGTGAAAATTGGCCAGTTGCAGAAGAAGAATACCAGGAATTTAGCAAGTATATGTATCAACAGTATGAAGATCTGATGTTTGAATTAAAGGGAGATTTATTTGACATTGCTTTAATAGATTACAAATTTCAAGGCTCTCTATTAAAGATTTTTCATTACAATTATATGAAAAATTATGCACATAAAAGCAATATAGATATTTTATTTGGAGTCGATTCTCAAGATTATTTAAATCCTGATTGGAATAAACTTGGCAAGCAATATTCATTATTTTCCCCATATTATAGTAAATTAACTAGAGTTATTCGAAGGGTTGTGAAGAATGTAGTTTTTAATAGGCATTTGCCTATCCATAAGGTTATATATAGTTTTTTTTCTAGTAAAAATTATATATTTTTTGGGAGTAATAGTGGCCTTGCACGAGAATATGTTGTAAAAAATAAGATATGTTGTGATTATCAAGATGTTTATGATGTGTTGAGTTTTGATACAAATAAAGAGAGTTTAGTTAATCAGCATTGTCAAGATATAATGAACAAGCTTATTTCTCCTTATCTAGAAAAATTGAAGGCTAATCAACCTATGTTTTTAGATGGTATAGATATTAGGGATATAAAGTTATGCTGGGGGAATAGGTTTAAAGAAATGACTTATGCCTATGTAAACATACTTGATTCAGATAGCGGTAATAAATTTTTAGTCACAGAAGTTGCTAGTGCAATGCATAGAGTTGCATCTATTGGTTATCAACGCATTGGTTGTAAAGTTCTTGGGTTTCATCATGGCGGAGATTTTGCGGCTACTATTTTAAGTCAGATGCACAAAGGTTCAATGACCCATTGTAAAAATATAATAGTCCCCACTCAAGGTATTGCTGATCAATATAAAAAAGTTTATTCATGTTTGGAATTGGAAAAAAGAACAGGCACTAAATATTATTCGGTAAGCCCTTCTAAATTACTATATAACAGTCAATCAATATCAAAATCTAAAAAGAAGATTAAGAGTGTTATGTTGATTGGTTTCCCTATGAATTGCGATAAAAAAACAGATGAAAGAGGTTTGTTTTTTTTTCCAAAAGTTAGTATTGAGTATGAGATATTAACGATGCTAAATGATCTAAAATTAAATACCTTGTATAAGGCGCATCCAGATAGAAAAGATGAGGTGAAGGGTGTTTTTAATGATATAGTTGATGAGGTAGTTTGTGATTCATTTGAAAGTTCTTGGGAAAAGGCAGATGCGTTTATCTTTACACATACATCAACTACAACATTTGCCTTTGCGTTGTCAACTAATAGGAAGGTGGTGTTGATTGACATAGATACCAATATAGTGGATGAAAAATTGAGAAAAGAATTAAATAAGAGAATAGATTGTGTTCCTGCAACAATAGATAATGGCGACGTTCTGATAAAATTTGATAAACAAAAATTAAAAGAGTGTTTGTTATAAGAAGTTATGATAGTTACTATTGGAAAAGATAAACTATTGAAATTATTGCATATGCAATTGGAAAACAACTTCTCTTTGGATAAAAACGATATTTTTATACTTGATGGCTGTATCGATAAGGCATTGTTGAAGGCAGAAAATTGTTATGCTGGAAACACTAATAAATACTATTGGGATTGTGATGCTAATCTAGTATTTAATCCATATCATTCGTCTCAATATTCTATATTTCTATATTTTTTATCACGTACTGTATTTTTGTCAGGCCACAGAGAGTTGGCAGATAAAACATATTATCTCAATAGAATGATGAATTCTTGTGATCTTTATTACGAGGTTGAATTGCCCGACATTTTCTTTATTGATCATCCAATAGGCTCGGTAATTGGAAGGGGAGTATTTGGTAATTATTTTGCATTTAGACATAATTGTACTGTTGGTGGGAACCATGGGATTTTTCCACGCTTTGGTGAATTGGTTTGTCTTTTTTCAAATTCGACAGTTATTGGAAATTCTATAGTCGGAGACAATGTGTTTATTTCAGCCAACACATTAATTAAAGACGAGGTCGTTCCTGACAATAGTATAGTGTTTGGAACATCTCCTAATTTAGTTATAAAAAATAAACCCAAAGAATATTTCTATGAAAAGAGCCCTTTTGGGTATCATAAGACGCTTTTAAAATAAAAGAAATAATATGAATTTAGATATAATGAAAGAATATATGAGCTCAGAAATTAGGCCATGTATAGTTTGTGGAGAAAAGAACTTCGAAGTTTTTGCCCAGAAGTCATATTTAGTTGCGAATAGGTGTAAAAAATGTGGAATGATATCTACTAATCCGTACTTCACTGAGGCTGGCGTGAAATTTTTATATAGTGAATATTTATCCAACAGATTGACAGATGGAGAGCTGGAAGAAAAAAGAAAAACGATGTACGATATAGATCGAGATTGGGTACTTAATTATATCCAATATGGGTCCATATTGGATATTGGATCTAGTGCTGGATATTTCCTTTCTCGATTTGATCCGATGAATTTTGTTAGGCATGGTATAGAGTTTTCAGATGAATGCAGGGTCAAAGCCAAGCAACTGTTTAACATACCTGTCCGTATAGGTAATGTTGTAGATATGGATTTTAATACTACATATGATCTTATTATGCTTCGTGGTGTTATTGAGCATTTTATTGATCCTGTCTCTGTAATTGATAAGATAAGCAAGATTATTAATATAGGTGGGTATTTGTATATTACTGCAACTCCTAATGGGCAGTCGTTTGCATTTGATGTGTATAGAGAAAAATGGAACTTATTTTCTGTTGATCATGTGCATTTTTTCTCAGTTAAACACTTGAATGATATAATGAAAAAATATGGTTTTAGATTGGTATCACATCATTATCAATATGAAGAGACTCCTTATGCCAATCCTGAAATGGATTTTAAAAAAATTAAAAAAGATATTAGTTTAATTGAAAGCGGGAATAAGTCTTTAGTTAATTCATCTGTACCATTTTTAGGCAGTATGATTACAGCAGTTTGGAAGTTTGAAGGTGACAAAGGTAGATAAAGTTCTATTTTATGTTTTTATGTAAAACTAAGTAAGTTATTTTTTTATTAGTCGGGTTAATGTATGAGGTTTTTAATAACTGGTGGATGTGGGTTTATTGGATCAGCGGTAGTTAGATATATAATTAATGAAACTAAGCATGTTGTAATTAATATAGATAAATTGACTTATGCAGGAAATTTAGAGTCTTTAGAGTCTGTTAAAAAAAATGATAGATATATATTTGATAAGATTGATATTTGTAATAGGCAAGATCTTCAAAGAATTTTTTCTAAATATAAGCCTGAAAAAATAATGCATCTTGCGGCTGAATCTCATGTAGACCGATCTATTGATGGCCCTGCAGCGTTTATTCAAACTAATATCGTTGGTACCTATAATCTTTTAGAGGTGTCTAAAGAATACTGGCTAGGATTAACAGCAGAAAATAAAAAAATTTTTTGTTTTCACCATGTTTCAACTGATGAGGTGTATGGTGATTTAAGAAATACAGATCCCCCTTTTACTGAGGATTGTCCTTATTTTCCAAGTTCGCCATATTCAGCATCTAAAGCTAGTGCTGATCACTTAGTGCGAGCATGGCAACGTACATATGAATTACCAGTAATGATTACTAATTGTTCAAATAATTATGGCCCCTACCAGTTCCCAGAAAAATTAATACCCCTCATTATATTAAATTCCATCAATAAAAAGCCCATCCCTATTTATGGAAAAGGCGATCAAATTAGAGATTGGCTGCATGTAGAAGACCATGTAAAAGCTCTAGTTGAGGTGCTTTTACATGGAAAAATAGGTGAAACTTATAATATAGGTGGGAATAATGAAAGAACTAATTTGCAAGTAGTAGAAGAAATTTTCAATATATTAGGAGAGAAAGACCTGTCTATACGACCAAAGGCTAAATCGTATCATGATCTTATTGTATTTGTAAATGACCGACCAGGGCATGATCTTAGGTATGCTATAGATACAACTAAAATAAAAAATACTCTAAATTGGCAACCAAAAGAGACTTTTGAAACTGGCATTAAGAAAACAGTAGAATGGTATCTAAATAATCAAACTTGGTGTAAAAGAGTTCAAAATGGGTCCTATAAAAGAGAGAAGTTGGGTCTGATACGGGTTAATAATTAGAGTGTTAAAAAGAAAAGGGATAATTTTAGCGGGTGGCGTAGGTTCTAGGTTATATCCGACAACGCAAGCTGTGTCAAAGCAACTACTGCATGTTTATGATAAGCCAATGATTTATTACTCATTATCCGTCCTTATGTTGGCAAATATCCAAGATATATTGCTGATCTCGACTCCAGATCAATTGCATTTATATCAAAGACTCTTAGGCAATGGAAGTCGTTTTGGGGTATCTATTGAATATGCAGAACAAGAGCGGCCAAATGGACTTGCAGAAGCATTTATAATTGGTGAAAGTTTTATTGGAGATAACCCTGTAAGCTTAGTACTTGGCGATAATATATTTTATGGACAAGGATTAAAATTTTTTTTACAAAAAGCGATGCAAAGAGAGGATGTGGCGACTATATTCGGTTATCAGGTCAAAGATCCGGAGCGTTTTGGTGTTGTTGAATTTGATAAAAATAATGAAGTAATTTCTATAGAAGAGAAGCCTTCTAATCCGAAGTCGAATTATGCAATAACCGGCCTCTATTTTTACAGCAACGATGTTGTCCAAATAGCAAAAACTATCAAACCATCACCAAGAGGCGAGTTGGAAATTACAGATATTAATAAAGAATATATGCGACAAGGTAGACTACACGTGGAAAATTTTGGACGTGGATTTGCATGGCTTGATACTGGAACATACGATAGTCTTATGGATGCAGGGCAATTTGTACAGACAATAGAGCATAGGCAAGGGTTTAAAGTGGCATGCTTAGAAGAGATAGCTTGTAGAAACAATTGGATTAATGCAGAAACATTGATCAAATATGGCACCGATATCAAATCAACAGATTATGGTGAGTATCTAATCGAAATAGGAAAAGAGATGCAATGAAAGGTGGGAAGCTTTATGGCAAAAAGCCTTTGAATTGTTATTCTTTCTATTTAGGACTAATTTAGGATGTGTAATGATTTTTCTTAGAAAAAATACAGTAGTAAAATATATCTCTGAATGGGTAATTCGTTCAGGTAATTTTGGCCTATCTTACAGAGATATTTTTATTTTTTTATTATTGTCTTTTGCAGCAACAGCAACAGAAGTGTTTGGCCTGGGAATGTTCCTGCCAATATTTCAATTTATTCGTTTTGAAGGCAGTATAGATGCGTTGGTTGCGAATTCAGGTATGTGGCAGTATATTATTGAAGGGTTTTCTTATTTTAATGCTGCACCATCGTTATCAGTATTGTTAGTTTTGTCATTTAGCTTCTTTCTTGTGCGCCAAATTTTTACTTATATTAGAGTAATATACAATACTATAATAACTCAGCGTTTAATCCAAATTCAGAGAAATCGTATTTTTGACGGTTATATGGATGCAGAAACTTCTTATCATGATAAAGTCCCTATTGGAGGAATAGTGAATATCATTTTAACAGAGGTTAATGGGGCTGTAGTCAGTCTTATGCTTCCTATGACTTTAATGGTTTATGTAATAATGTTTTTAGGGTATTTTGTTGTGCTTATTGCATTGTCATGGGAGATGACAATATCCGCTATTGTTGCATTTTTGATTGCTAGCGCAGCCCCTAAGACGTGGATTAGTGAGAGTGGCATAGTTGGTCGCAAACTCGTTCATGCAAATATATTAATGTCAGAATTTTTAGTTGGTCGATTAAAATCCCCTCGTTTAGTGCGCTTATCGGGCGCTAAAGAAGCAGAGAAGTCTGAATTCTATAATTTGACTTTAAGACAGCGCAAGAATTATGTTTCCGTTGCTATTTTAAAGTCAAAAACAGAAACCTTGATAGAGCCTGTTGTTGTTGGCTTGAGTCTTGTATTTCTATATTTTTCCTATAGCGTATTACAATTACAAGTTGAGATTATTGGATTGTATTTAGTAATTATTATGCGTTTAATGCCAGTTGTAAAAAGTATTGTGATGCAAATACAAAGCATAAAAAGTTTACTAGGGTCGACAGAGGTGTTGGCGGAGCGTCTTGAGGTGATAGAAGGCTCAAGAGAAAAAGACGATGGAACTAAATGCTTGAGTCAATTGAATCAAGGAATTTTAATAAATCATGTTGATTACTGCTATGAGGGGGGTAAAGTTAATGCATTAAAAGATATTACAGTAGAGTTCGAAAAAAATAAAATAACAGCGATTGTTGGCCCTTCCGGAAGTGGGAAGTCAACACTTATTGATTTGCTTCCACGATTACGACACCCTACCAAAGGTGTAATTAAAGTTAATGGTATTAATATTGAGAAATATAGTTTAAAAAGTTTTCGTCGGTTGATTTCATACGCACCTCAATCACCGCAAATTTTTCATGGCACAGTTAAAAATCATATCTTATATGGCAGTATAAATGTAACTGATCACGAGGTACAAGAAGCAATAAAATTAGCTGGAGCAGAAGAATTTATCCATCAATTGTCACAAGGAATCAACACTGTTTTGGATGATGGTGCAATTAAACTTTCTGGTGGGCAAAGACAAAGGCTGGACCTTGCCAGGGTGCTGTTAAAAAAAGCACCTATTCTTATTTTGGATGAGCCAACTAGTAATTTGGACATTGAATCGGAGATTTTATTCAAGCAGACACTGTCTGATATTGGTAATAATACAAATACTACGGTTATTATTGTATCCCATAATTTGGCAAATATTTCTAATGTAGATAACATTATAGTCTTAAATCAGGGATCTATTGAGTCAACCGGCACTCATTCAGAGTTATTAAAGCAAGATGGAGGATGGTATGCAAAAGCATGGAAAGCTCAGAATTAAGAGTCTTGAATTCGCATATTAGAGTGCAATTATTTCTAAGCCGTTAATAAATCAACATCTTCTCCTAGAAATAACTCAACAGGCTATTTACCACCCCGTGTTTTTCTAGGCCTAGTGTTGTAGTGGTTGGTTCATTACAAATTCAATTTGAGAATTTTTAATTTTATTAAAGCCAGTACCCTTTGGGAAGTACTGCCTTATCAATCCATTGGTATTCTCGTTAATACCTCTTTCCCAAGAAGAGTACGGGTGTGCAAAAATATGTCTGCATCCAGTGCTTTTGCCATGCGCTCATGTTCGGAAAATTCTAAGCCATTATCGTAAGTAATGGTGTGAATCTTACTTGACTTGGCTCTAGTACTTTAAGGGCCTTATCTGCTAACTCAGTAGCATTCTTGCTATTAAGCTTAACAATGACAGTTTGTCAGGGCACTACACTTTGCTCATTGTCTGACAGGGGTAAGTGTAAGATCCAGATCTTAATTATGATGTGCAATGTTATGGTGATATTATAAAAATTGATAAAAGTGTAACAGAAGAGATGAACTCAAAAGCAAGTAAAAATGTTGCTAAAATTGAAAAACAGGAGTGTATAACTTAGATTCAACTTGCAAGTGGTCAATCATTTGCATTTGATGTGTATAGAGAAAAATGGAGTTTATTTTTTGTTGGCCATATGCATTTTTCATCGGTTAAGCAATTAGATGATATAATGGCGAGATATGGGTTTAGTTTAGTGTCGCATCATTTTTAGCATGAAGAAATGCCCTATGCTAATCTAGAAAGTGATTTTAAAAAAATTAGAAAAGATATCAACTTGATTGAAGAAGGCAATAGTAATTCAATAGACTCATCTGTTCTATTTATAGGAAGTATGCTTACAGCAGCTTGGAAATTTAACGGGTCTAGTAAGTAACATTTATAGGCTATTCTTTAAAAAGATTGATATTGTGATGATTTTAGAATTATGGCCCGAGTGTATTTGAATAAATACTGAATATATGCAAATAATGAGTGCATAATTAACCAAGACAATCGTACATACATGTTATGTAAAAAAAACATATGAAAAATTTAATTTTTTTTGATTCTTACTATGAGCTGTTGAATCACAAGGCGAATAGTGTAGATAACAGTTTATTAATTAATGTTGTTTCATACATTAAAGGTGTTGTCAATAATTCTGGAAAAATTATAGTTATTGGCAACGGCGGTAGTGCGGCAATAGCAAGCCATGTAGCAGTAGATCTGACAAAAGCTGCAAACATTAGAGCGATAAGCTTTAATGATTCAAGTTTGTTAACATGTTTTTCTAATGATTACGGGTACGAACATTGGGCTGAGAAGGCAATTGAATTTTATGCAGATAAGAATGACTTGGTGGTACTAATCAGTAGTAGTGGACAATCAAAAAATATAATAAATTGTGCGACTAAAGCTAAAAGTATGAATATTCCAATAATAACACTATCTGGATTTATGAATAATAACCCATTGAGGGAGATGGGTAATGTTAATTTATGGGTTGATAGCAAAAGTTATAATATAGTCGAAATAACGCATCAGACATGGCTGCTTTCAGTAGTAGATTATTTAATTGAAAACAAAATTATAGTTAAGGGTAAGGAATAAACACTATGAAAGTAATGGTAACAGGTGAAAGAGGATATATAGGGGCGGTTCTTATGCCTATATTAAAAGAGAAAGGTTATGAAGTTGTCGGATATGATTCTGGTTACTTTTCAGAAAACTTATTAGAACAGTTTGATGAAGATTATCTGAAAATAACAAAAGATATCCGAGACATTACAAGAGAAGATTTAAAAGGAGTGAACGCTATAATTCACCTTGCTGGATTATCGAATGATCCTTTAGGTGAGTTTTCCCCTGAATTAACAGAAGATATAAATTGTCATGGTACAACGCGCCTTGCAGAGATGGCAAAAGATGTTGGAGTCTCTCGCTTTGTCTATGCGTCTTCACAGAGTATGTATGGTATATCAAATACAAGTAGTGAATTGGACGAAGATGATAGTGAAAAAAGTCCAGTTACAGCTTATGCAATCGCAAAATGGAATGCTGAACAGCAATTACATAAAATGTCTTCGGACAATTTTGTAGTCACTAGCATGAGACCATCAACTGTGTTTGGAGCAAGCCCAAGGCTACGTTGTGACATTGTTTTTAATAATCTAGTTGCTTGTGCTTACACTACTGGAAAAATTGAAATTATGAGTGATGGGACTCCATGGAGGCCTGTAGTTCATATTAAAGATGTATGTGCAGCATTTATTGCCGGATTAGAGGCTCCGGCTGCATTGGTTTCAGGAAGGGCTTTTAATGTAGGTATTCCAGATGGTAATTTTACAGTTAGGGATATTGCTGAAGCTGCTCAAAGGTCTGTACCAGGCAGTGAGTTGATTTTTACTGGAGAGCATACAGACCCAAGAACCTATAGAGTAAGCTTTAAAAGAATATTGAAAGAATTAAAAGATTACTATGAGCCAGAATGGGATCTTGATATGGGTGGTAAAGAGCTAGTCGAATTTTTTGATCGAATTTGCTTTACAGAAGAGCAGTTCAGGGGGCATGAAACTATTCGATTGCTGCAACTATCTTACCTAAAAGAGACTAATAGAATAGATGACACATTTAGAGTGGTTAACAATTGAAAATAAAAGATATTGTACTCTACACCAACAGATTTTTATTTAGGATAGGCATTAAATGAGTGAAATTTACGAAACAATAGAGTGTTGCCGTATATGCGGATCAGATAATATAGAAGAGGTGCTAGATCTTGGAGAGCAGCCACCTGCGAATAGTTTGTATAGAAGTGATGAGAAGAGACCGCCAGATGTTCCTTTAAGGCTGATGTACTGTCAAAAATGTTCTACCGTACAATTGGGTGAAGACGTAGACCCAGAGTATCTTTTTGGCGAATATTTATGGGTTACAGGTACATCAGCAACGGCTGAACAGTATAGTCATGAGTTTGCAAAAAAAGCCCTATCTCAAGTTGTCGATCAGAATAAATCTCCATATATTGTTGAGATTGCCAGTAATGATGGTACATTTTTAAAACGTTTTATTGAGAAGGGTTGTAAGGTTTTAGGTATTGATCCAGCAAAAAATATCGCAGAACTCGCAGTAAAAAATGGTATCCCTACTAAAGCTGATTTCTTTACTCTGGATTTAGCTGAGCGTTTGGTGGAAAAAGAAGGGAAGGCTGATATTGTATTTGCTAGGAATGTAATTCCGCATGTTAAAGAAATTCATTCTGTTATAGGCGGAATAAATACTCTCATAAATGAAGGTGGCGTAGGAATTATTGAAGTACATAATGCCGGTTTAATCCTTGAAGAGCTTCACTATGATTATATTTACCACGAGCATCTGTTTTATTACACATTAAAAACTATCAGTGGGTTGATTGAAAGATATGGTTTACATGTATTTGATGTTATGTTAAGTCCTATTAGTGGCGGATCTTGGGTCATATATTTTTCTAAAAATAAAAAAGAAAAAACTAAAGAGTTAATAAAACATGAGAAGAAAGAACTGGAAAACAACATTAATTCTTATCATCGGTGGGTTGAATTCTCCGATCAAGTGACAGTCCATTCAGAGAAACTCAAGAAAATGGTTATGCAGAGTGATAAAAAAATACCTGCCTATGGTGCTTCGGCTCGTAGTTCCACATTGTTAAATTTTTGTGGGATTACCAATAAACATATCTCAGTTGTTATAGATAAAAACCCAATGAAAAATGGATTGATGACAGCTGGTTCAAACATACCTGTAGTCTCATTTGAAGATGGCCTGAAAGAGATAAAAAGTTCTGAAAAAATATTATTGTTAGCGTGGAATTTTCAAGATGAGATTGTACAAGAGTTACGCGAAGCAGGATTTTCTGGAAAATTTATTATACCGTTGCCAGGTGACCCATACACATTATGAAATTTATACCTCAAAAAATCAAGGATCATTTCTTGATAATACCAGAGCCACATCAAGATGAAAGAGGGGTGTTTCGTAGAAGTTACTGCCAAGATGAATTTTCTAAGCATGGAATTGATTTTAAAGTAAAGCAAGGAAATATCTCTGAAAATTTTAATAAATATACATTAAGAGGGTTTCATTACCAATTACCTCCAAGCAATGAGTCAAAGATTATTACCTGTGTTACAGGCGCACTTTACAATGTTGTTTTAGATATAAGAAAAAAATCAGAAACGTACAAACAGTGGGTGGCCTTAGAGATAAGTTCTAATAAGAGAGAAAGTATATATATTCCTGCCGGATGTGCAAATGCTTTTTTAACAATGGAAGATAACACTATTGTGCATTACTATATGGGAGACTCATTCAGTCCCAATACTTATCAAGGTATCCGCTACAATGATCCTGCGTTTTCTGTTAAATGGCCTTGTGAACCAAAATTAATATCTGAAAAAGATATTAATTTGCCAGACTTTATCAGTGAATAGTTTAAAAGTACTTATTAGTGGCGCCTCTGGGTTTATCGGTTTACCACTAGTAGAAAAGTTAAGTGAGTCAGGCTGCGAAGTAATGGCCTTATCTCGTACATGCATAGAAACTAAAACAACTAGTACAGTTCAGTGGTTGAAGGCAGATCTATCTTTACCGGAATCATATAGAGAAGAGGTAAAAGCATTCAGTCCTGAGATTGTGGTGCATTTATCATGGCAAGATATTCCTGACTTTTCTTTCGATACATCAATAATGAATCTCAATCAATCATTGGAGTTTTTAGCCTTTGTACTGGAGATCGAAAGTTGTAATAAAATTCTGATTTCAGGTAGTTGCCTTGAATACAATAAGGCTCAGGGTGAATGCAAAGAATCTGATGTATGCTCCCCAAAAGATCACTTTATCTGGGCAAAGAATTCGATTTATTTGTGGCTTTCAATGAGATGTGCTCAGAAAGAGGTTGTTCTTGGATGGTTTCGGATTTTTTATGTTTATGGACCTGGTCAAAGGCCCGGATCTCTTGTTCCAACTATATTGTCCAGTTTAAAAAATAACGAGTTACCTTATCTAAGAACACCAAAAAATGCAAATGATTATATTTTTATAGATGATGTAATAGACGCGTTTTATGTGGCGATTATTAGTAAGAAAATATCATCAGGAATATATAATTTAGGATCAGGAACATCAACTACTGTGCTTGATATATGTAGATATGCCGAGCAAATTATACTTGGTACTGATCTTCATACTCAACAGCTCGAAAGAGAGACTAAGAATAGTACTGCAGATACCAATTTTTGGGCGGGGATCGATGCAACAAAAAAGAAATTGGACTGGAGTCCAAAAATAGCACTCGAGAGTGGCATCAAGCGAACATGGAATGATTTCAATAAGTTATGAATAGACTGCAACAAGCAGTTGTACTGTGTGGAGGTCTTGGTACACGTTTACATCCATACACGGATCATGTGCCAAAGCCAATGATACTATGCAATGGTAAGCCTTTTCTATGGCACTTGCTACAACAACTGTATGAACAGAAAATTAATCGCTTTGTTTTGCTTACAGGGTATCTTGCAGAAAAGATAGAGAGTTATTTTGGAGATGGTAGTTCCTGGGGATGGGAGATTCACTATTCTAAAGGCCCAGTAGAATGGGATACAGGGAAAAGAATATGGGAAGCTAGAGCAGAAATAGATGATCAATTCTTACTTTTATACTCTGATAACTTTGCTCCCTTTCCATTAGATAAGGTTATTGCACTTCATGAAAAGAACCAAAGCTCTTTAACTTTTATGATTGCACCCAAAAAACCTGGGAATATTAATCTAAATAAAGCAGGCATTGTCCAGAAATACAATAAT
>Ga0233446_1001322_pt1 | contig 18893 bp, 32 predicted proteins | sample SI_124_October20_4_FD_182780 | JGI IMG/M metagenome (GOLD analysis project Ga0233446, IMG submission 182780) | Seawater microbial communities from Saanich Inlet, British Columbia, Canada - SI_124_October2016_120_MG | ecosystem: Environmental > Aquatic > Marine > Inlet | place: Canada: British...
ATACAAAATTCATACCTAATACATGCAAAAACAAACAATGTACCCACGAATCATAAGAGAATTCAAAGATAATGATGATGAGCCACTCTTTTATGCTCGAAATTAAGAGCAATTCACACCTTAGGAGAAACAAAAAATGGCACAAGAAATCACATTATCTGCAGAACAACAAGACATAGTTGATTCAAAAAAAGACACCATAGTAGTATCAAATCCTGGAACTGGAAAGACTACCACATTATCATTTAAAGTACTCGAATTATTAGAAGACAAAGTAAATCCTGAAGATATTCTCTGCATCACATTTACTGAAAAAGCTAAAAAGGAAATGTTTGATGCAATTTATGAAAAGGCACAAGAAAAATTCTCAGATGCAGACATTATGAAAATAAATATCCATACGTTTCACAGCTTTGCATATAATTACTTGCTAGATGCAGGATTAATTTCAGGTGATATTGTTGGAAATAATTTAATGCGTTTCTCAATTTTAAATAGTTTTGAGAAAAATCAAGCTCTCAACTATGGTAAAGACTATATCATAAACACCATAGTTCCAAAGACTGAAAATTCAATTCGTTACATCAAAAGTTTTGGAATCACTCCAGATAAAATTGACATTAAAAAAGCTACTAGCACATTAGAGGAAATCTTTGATGCAAAATCATCTAGGTATAGTTTAGAAGAGTTGAAATCATTTTTGAAATATTTTATTGATGCCTACAAAGAATATGAAAAATCAAAACAAGAAGCAATAGATTATTCAGACATGTTGCTAATGTTTAAAGAGAAATTCAAGGGAGATAAATTCCAACATGTTCTAGTTGATGAAATGCAAGACATGAATGAGATAGAAGCAGACATTGCAACAATGGTGGCAAAGAATTTGTTTCTAGTTGGAGATGCAAAACAAGCAATCTTTGGATTCCAAGGAGGTTCTGTTAAAAATTTCCAGAAATTTATGAAGACATGTGACAAAAAGATGTTATCAACTAATAGACGCAGTTCACAGCAAATCCTTGACTATTCAAAACAGCATTTTCTTAAAGGTACATCAAGTAGAGAAGATTATGAAAAAGAATTATCAGTGTTTAAGGGTCTAAAAACAGGGGAAATTCCCAAAGTATTCTCAACTAGTGCGCATCTATCAAAGATTTTAGAGGTAATTGGGGAGAATCCAGAGAAATCAATTGGAATAATCACTAGAACTAATACTCAGATTATCAAAATCTCAAAATTTTTGGATTCAAACAGTATAGAATACAAATCTACAGCCTCCCAGGCATCAACTGAGCAAGCCAAAAACGAGATTCAGAGTTTCATCAGAGGGTTACTCTCAGAGAAAATTGAAGATAAAATTTCTGCAACATTTACCATATTTGCCCCATATTCACTCAAAGAAGCGTTCGAGTTCTCAAGGGCATTCAAGAAAAAAGAATTTGAAAAATTATCTAAGATAAAATCATGGGGGCTCAAACTGCAAAGAGAAGATCTAGACCAAATGTTTACTGATTTGATTTTACCAATGTGTATCTCAAAGGGAGCTGAATGGTTCTCTGCAGCCATTACTGCAAAACAAGAAATTGATGAATATCTAACATTTGAGACTCCAACATTAGATGGACTCTTTGATTTTATCGCAATTGGTCAAGAGTCAAGAATGGAGCAAAGAAATGATTCAAGAATTACACTAACTACAGTTCACAAAGCAAAGGGTTTAGGATTTGATGTTGTAGTGTACATTCCAAATAATTCTAGAAAAACTAGTTTTATTGATAACATTACAAAGTCAATTCTTTCATCAAGTAAAATTGAAGTAAAATCAGAACTAACTGAAGAGTCCCTTCGTGTAGATTTTGTTGCATTTACAAGAGCTAAAGAGAAGCTAATAGTGATTGCAGATGATAAAGGATCAAAAAGTTACCACATTGAAGAACTATCTGAAATTGAAGTCGATGATGCAAAAGATGAATTAATTGTAGCAGAACTAAACAATAGACTGTCAGAAGCTTATTCATTATTTATTGCAGGAAGATTTTCAGAGTCTGAACAACTACTCAAATCTGAAGATTCGTGGTTAGAAGAGTATATCAAAAGTTATTTTACAAGTGTTGATCATTTTTCATATTCAAGTGTTAATACAAATCCGTATGAGTTTTTGAAAAGAAACATCATCAGTATGCCATTTTCTAGTGCCGCAGCAGAATTTGGTAATGAAGTTCACAAAGCATTGGAGAATATCTTACGAGGCACATCAAAGATTGAAGATTATTCAGATGATGTAAAAAAAGCCACACAAAATGGCTTGGATGCAATTGAGGGACTCAAAAAGCAGTATCCTGGATTAAAATTTGATTCTAGTGAGAAGAATCTCAAAATCCTGCTTAGTTCAATGACAGATTACAAAGAAGATAACACACAATTTACAGGCAAAATTGATTCAGTCTTTAAACACGATACAGGATATCTAATTTTAGATTACAAAACAGACAAAAAATCAGATGATGCATCTAAACACAAAAGACAGCTAGCAGTGTACAAGAGAATTCTATCAATTTTAGAGAAAATTCCTGAAGAAGAGATTACATCATGTGTAGTATTTGTTGCACTACGAGGTGTGATAAATACAGGCAAGTTTGATTCAGAAACCAGTATTGGTACAAGAGATGTATTTTCAACATTTGAGAAACACTTGCAAAAGGTACTAGGATGGAAAAAAGATCCTCAGACATTCATTGATGATTTACTCAAAGAGAAAAATGAAGAAGAATTGTATTTAGCAGTTAAAGAGAAATTAACAAAAGTAAAGAAATGAACATTTGGAATGAGTGAGATAAAATGGATAATAATGAAATTCCTGCAATAGAGATGAAAATCAGAGGAAAAATATGGTGGTTAGAGAAAGAGATACGTCATTTGAGAATGAGAAAACAACATCCCGAGAGGTATCAAGTTGCAGTACCAATGACTAACGAAGTTATCGACTATCTAATCATTGATCTGAATGAAAAGATTAGGCTACTTAAACAAGAACTCTAAATTCTAATTTTCATAGATATAAATTCTAAAATCTTATCCTAATGATTGTAATTCCACAGCTATTTTTGCATGAAGAATTTTTAAATTATCTGGAGATAAACTGATGTTTTCCCCTGCAAGAAATCCTCTAAGTAAGGTTTGAGTGAGTTTGTTCATTTTATTTTCTATGGCCCATTCAACACATTTTTCTACCAACTCTGGCATCATTTCTCTTTCATTTTTATCAATAATTTTCTTTATCGTTGTATGAAGAATCAAAAAATTATCATGTTTCAAACTGATGTTTTTTTCTACAAGAAATTCTCTAAGTGTGGCAGGAGTTAGTTTATCAATTTTATTTTCTATGGCCCATTCAACACATTCTTCTACCAACTCTGGTATCATTTCTCTTTCTTTATTACTAATTATCCTGTCTGCAATTGCGGACACTTTGTTTGTAAAAATTCGTTGCTTGTTACCATAATTATTGATTTTTAATGATTGCCAAAACTCTTGTTTAATATCCCATAATTCAGAACGTTCTGCCCCTGGATGTTCAACGTCCATATATTCAACAAATTTTTTTGCAATTTCTTCTTCTTTTCCAATAAATTTCTCGGGAACATCATCATCTTCTCTTTCAGTGTAAGATGTTCTAAGTCGTCCTAACTGTTGTGTTGGCTTTTTTCTTTCTTCACCTTGAATTTTTTTATATAATTCCGTAATCCATGAAGATTGTTTAGTAATTGTATGTGCGATATTATTTTTAATCCAGGAAAAAGAAACAGCATAAATTTCATCTAGATTTGCTTCAAATTCTGCATAAATATTCTCTAATTCATCTGCATCTTCATCCTCTTCATCACCTGAATCATCTTTCAAAGATTCAAGTTCGTCTACAGAAAATTTTTTTACACTTTCAAAGATTGTTGTAATTCCTTCTTTTTTTGCAATCAAAAAGAAATCTTTCCAATTATCGGGTTCAGACCATTTAAGCTCACTAAGAAATTTAGACAAATTACTATTTTGATGAGGAAAAATATTAAATGCTTCAACTTTTAGGAATGATTCTATCTCTTCCTGGAATTTTTCAAGATTAGACATTTTACCTGTAAATTATTCCGATAATGAGTCAACAATCTCTTCCAATTGTCTCTTGATTTCCTTTTCAGTATCCTTAGTCGTTTCTCTTATGGCCTCAGTAGATTTGTCAATATTGGTACATTGTAATTTGATTTTTCTCAAATCTCCGATTTTTTCTTGTATCTCAGTTGTTTTCTCTAAAATCTTTGAAGCATCAACCTTCTTTTCTTTTGTATCTTCTAATCGTAATTTTGCTCTAGCCCACTTGTAAGCAATATGAATAATTTCACCATCAATCATTGCTTCACATTCATTATTTTCTACTGCACACACCAAATGATTTCCATCATATTCATTAAACCATCCAACATTTTCAGGCAGGGAATCTTTGTTTTTTGCAACAAAAATACCATAATCAGATTCTCTATTTGCAATTGCCTCTTTCAATTCTTTATAGATATATTTTTGAGGAATGTTACTCATATTTTTCATTTCAAAAACAATCTTCTTTCCATTATCTCCTAATGTCAAAACAAAATCCCCTTTCTTAGAACCAGTAATTTTTCCTTTTGTATTACCGGTTACTTCTAATTTATCAGCATGAATTCTTGCAATCCATTGTAATTTTTTTTTACATTCATCTTCAAAGTCCAATCCTTTCTTTGTTCCTCTTTCTTCAGATTCTTTAACAGCATCATTGATCCCGAGTTTTTCTCTTATTTCATAGAGATTTCCATCCAATTCCTTTCTTAGAATGAATAGTGGGCTCCCTTCTCTATTTGGATTGAATAGTTCTTTGATTAATTTTCCATCTTCTCCAAAATGATCTTTGATTACTTCTGAAAATTGTCCATCTTCACCAAATGCTTCATTCAATTTACGAGAGAAATCAGAATCTAAATTATCAAATGCTTTTTCAACATAATTTACATTCTCGGCAGTGCTAATAGATTTGGTAACTGTAATCCCAATTTTTAATAAATTTAATAATTTTTCTTCAAGATCTTCTGATTCATTTAGATTTTGAAAATATGAAACAATTTCACCATCATCAACTTGAAAATCTTTTAGATACAAATTATCTTCTGTTAAAGTTACTTTATTTTCATGTTTTGAGGCCATCTATGAGATTGATCTTTGATAACTTCTATTTATGACATTCCCATAATATGAGGATTAGTTAGAGATATTTATTTTCTTAATCATGTCTTGAAACTAATCATGTCTTGAAACTAATCATGTTTTGATGTATCAATTAAGAAAAGATTTTTTTCAAATCCACCGCGTTTTTCTGATTTTTTAATTCTGATTTCCTCTAATTGTTCTTTGGAAATTCCTCTAAGTTGTGCTATACGATAAATTACTTCTAAAACATCTGCCAATTCCTCCGGATTTTTGTCATTTTGAAATTCATCAACCTCTTCAGAGAGTTTTTTCTCAATTTCTGTAAGAAATTCCTCATCAGAAAGTATTTTGGTATTGCATGAATGACCATCTTTTTGAATAATTTCAGGAATTTTATCTCTAATTGCCTTGTTATAGTAAATCATTTCTTGCCCTCACATACATTTTCCAATTTTCATCCTCACTTGGGTCGTAATCATTCTTCCCTCTCCACATACGTATAATTTTACGCTTAGCGTAATCATACTGTTTATCCACTTTTTTCATTCTTTCTTGGTAAGTATTTCCTAAATCTTTTTTCAAAAGTTGTTTCCAAGGAAGATCACTTTTTAAGACAAATTCATTTCTTTCTTTCAATTTTTCAATGAATTTCACATATGGAACAAAGTCCAATTTATCCTCATTACAAACATCATGTGAAAGAACAAGATTCCAAACTTGATTGTGTAATATGGCCTGATACGGTATTACGTGATCAACATGAATTGTCCCATACAGTTCCTCACCACAATAAAAACACGTATTGTGTTGATATGTATCTAAAATGGGTCTAAGTGGAGTAAGATCTTTTCTATCTTCTTTGTTTATGATATATTCTTCACCATCTTTTTCTAAGTTAACATCAAGTGAAAAAGACTGTTGCATTTGTAAATACCCAATCTCCAGACTATCCCATCTTGAATCCATTTCGTTGCCCAAATGCTTGTTTTGATTATCAGCAAAAACATTGAACAAACTATCATTTGGTTGCAAAGAATATCCGTCATCAGATAGTGTATAAAATGGTCTAGGTATTGGTAACCGATTAAGTGTATGAAATTTTTGAGCAACCATGCCCTTTACATTTTCGGTAACTTCCTTCACTGCTTTTTCTTTAGTGATTCTACCAAGTCTAAATTCATCTAGCTTATGCTCCATTATTGTTTTTTTCCCAATCTGGCCCATCTGAGGCAAAGGATTCAGCAATGTCCTTTCATTGTATTTATCGAATAGTTGTTCAGCAAGTTCAGACAAACGAATCTTTTTGTCAGAATTCGTTCTACCTAAATCTGCAAGAATCATCCCCCATGCTGGCTTGTAAGTAGAAGCATTTCTTCCACAATTAATCAAAAAATGCCAATAAACTTTGTCTGCAAGATTCTCCATAAGATCCTATTTACCATTTTACAGAATAAAAAGAATTAAGAAATGGAATCAAAGCATGGATATATCTAAAAAATTAAACATCATCTAAACAATTTGGAAGGTAAATTCCTTAATTTTCTAATTCCTTTAATCCCTAAACGAATAAAATTATCATCAACTCCAAATCGCTCAAAAATTCTTCGATAAAAGTAGGTCCTGCCAAATGAAACTGTAGCATATACTGCAGTAATTACAATATTTGCAGTAAATGGGTCCTCTTGAATCCAACCAACAGACAAAGGCAAAATCAAAATTCCCAAGCCATACCCTATAGGATAACTTCCAAATGAATTGACAAATGCTTCAGAGATACTCTTTTTGTGAGAATCAGTTGGAATGGTTTTAATCATTTTTCTTCCTCAAATCTTTCTTTTAGTTTTTGCAATATCGCTCCTCCAATATCATCTATTTCGTGAGTGTCGAGATAGATTTGATAATTTTTCATATTCTTTTTAATTTCTTTATCGGAATCTTCTGTGTATTTCCAGAAAAATAATGCCTGAGAATCACGCCATTCTGGATACCATCCTCTCTCCTCAAGCCAACTGTAAATCTCTCGATGTATTCCATAGATGTACATCTCTTTTACTTTCATTCCACTGTGATTTGGAATTATACGTGTGCCTTCAGATACCAGCATTTCACCATATTCTAATTCATAGTTAAACGGCAGAATGTCTTTGAAAACCCAGCCACTCTCTGTACCAATAGTCCACAAGCCACCTTTCTTACCATCATAGTCTTCAGATTTTTTAATAAAATTCATCTCCGAAACTAATTCCTGTAGTCCTTTCATGATTTCTTCTCTACTCCATTGTTTCATTATTTCATCTCCTCCAATACATCATCAGAGTAATCATCCATACTTTGAGATTGTAATTCATTAATTTCTGAAACATCTTTACATGGATTACATGCAGATTGAATGATTCCAGGTAAATAGTACAATACAACTAGTGCCACACTAATCAAAGGATTCACAAATCCCAAAGCAATTGTGAATATCCAAAAGAAAACCTTGGTAATAGCATTCATCAGCCATACACCTCTTCAAGATTAAACCCTTGATCATAGTCAAATGACTCATCAACATCTGCAGGTTTTGATTTCTTTTTTTTCTTAGAATCAGTCATGAGATCTCCCTAAACGTTCCAATTCTGCACGTCCTTCAGCCACACGTTGCTCTAAATTGTAAACCATACTACGATAGTACTGTAAAGATATCTCTGCACGTCTCAAGTCTTCAACCTGGTATGTCTTTGCAAGAAATTTTGGAAGTATTCTAGTTAATTTCATAATGTATACTCCTTTTTGAACAAATCATAGTAGGTTGTAATTTTCTCAAGGTCCTCAAATCTTATCAGCACATAATTATCATGATCATTTTTCTCTCGCAACATTAAACCAAATTGTCCTTCGATTTCTTCTAAATCTAACGTCTCCATTGAGAAATTCTTTTTGTCAGTCATACTGTATCTCCTTGGCGAGACAAAATGTATTCCAACATTTCAATTTGGGACCATTTTTCAGATTCAGTATCTAAATCATCTTTGAAATATCCTATTGCATAGACTGATCTCAAATCAGATAGTAATATACGGATTTGTTTTTCATTCATCATGATTAGATTCCCCCTACCATTGATGGATGAAATGCTGCAACACCTACAAACTGACTTGCTTTGAGTAACATTTTATCAAATGTAACTAAAACAAAATCTTTTGCTTGACACAAACTCAAAATTTTGTTATCACCATTGTGACAAATCTGAAATTGATTTGTAATTTGTGCAGCATTGGTAATTTCAGTTTCATTAACTGATGCAATTTCAATTTTTCTTCCCAACAGGTAAGATAGTTTTGCAATTATTTTTTCAGGCAAGTAACCACGTACTCGTTTTACTTCACCTAACACAACATCACATAAAATGATCTTTACTGATTTTCCTCTAAGACGGGCTTTGAGTCCAGAGGCTACTTTTGGTTTCTCCATAATGTCAATTACGACACAAGAGTCTAGTGCTATGTTTTGTATTTGATTCATGTATTTAGTTAGTAATAGAAATTATTATATAACATCATAATAGTATGCATACTGTAGATACTATAATGACTAATTTAGCCACGTTTCGAGTCCATATTGCCCCATTAGGCTTTGAAATTGATAGAATTACCATACCACTCAAACAGACAAAGGCAGACAAACTTTGGTTATTGGCACACGATAATCGCTCAGCTGATTTATCTGGCCCATATTTGGAGAAGATAAAAAAAGAATGTAAAAAATTAGGAGTCGAACTCAAAGTAGAGTACAGTGATAGACTCAGTTTGTTTAAGGCAATAAAATCAATCAAAGATATTATTGAGCAAGAAAAAAACAATTACATTTACGTCAATGTTGCATCAGGAAGTAAAATCCAAGCAATTGCATGTATGATGGCATGTATGGTGCTAAAAGGATGTGATAATTTACAACCATTCTATGCAGAGCCAGAAAGTTATGCAGCATTTGAAGGAAAGCAACAATCATTTGGACTCAAAGATACCATCCCACTACCAACATACGAAATTCAAACTCCAAAACCAAAGTTACTTGCAGCATTAAAAATAGTTTCAGAGCAAAAGAATCAAAAGATTACAAAAAAAGAGATGGCACAGATTGCTGAAGACCAGGAAATAATTACAGTTAATGCTGAAGAATCAAACCATTCCCAAGCAAGATTTGCAAGTCTGGATAAAAATATTATTGCACCACTAGAAAAAGAATGGAAGTTTATAGAAATTGAAAAGATTGGCAGAAATAGATGGATAAAAATTACTCAAGAAGGCAAAGATGCTGCAGAATTTTTAATTTAATTCATTGTTCCATTGAGTTCGTAATTCAGGCATTGTTTTGTGTAACCATTCATACCATTTTACAAATTCATCAGTTTCATTTTTGATATAATTTTCAATCTCGTCATATTTTTTTATAGCATACCAATCCATTATTGATGAACCACTTTGTTTTTTTCCTGTGAGTTTGTCTAATCCTGAATCCTTAAACTCACCTTTGTTCATCAAAATTCCAATACTTCTCAAATCAATACAAGGTCTAGATAAAATACTAATAGGAAATAGATCATCGTACTTTGCAGATTTTTCAAGTAAAAATTTATGCTCAAATCCTAGATTATATCCAACGGGTGCAAAATCAAATACATTTTTGCTAGTTATTGGAGAGTCCTCTATGAATTGACGCAGCATCTCTTTTTCACCCAACTCCCATTCTTTGAGTACAGTTAATTCTCCCAGTTGTCTTCCTGTACCGCGTTCTAATTCCACATATTGTATAGTGATGATTTTGTGTTCTACCTCATCTAATCCTGTAGTTTCAATATCCAGGTAAAATGTTCCCATACACAAATCCTAGAATTGTGCATATTTTACTATGTTCATCATGCCTAACAGTATGTAAAGTATGCATACTATAGGCATGTTCCATAATAATAAAGAATTCTCTATCTAAGATATGAAACAAACAATGTATCCAAGAATCATCAGGGAGTTTGATGACGGACCTGATGAGGATCCAATGGTGTATGGAGGAACCGCATAATGGAACAAAATACTACCAGAAAGACGTTATCAGAAAAACTCCAAGAGGCAGAAGTACAATATGACATTAGCCGTATGTCAATTGAAAGAGATTACCACATCTCACAAGGCTACATCTTTGATCAAGCAATCAAAGAGAAAAAAGAAGAACTCAAAAAAATTCATCAACCAGAAAATATTTCTGATGAGGAGATGTACAAATGAACTTCTCTATCATTAGAAACATTGCAAGCAAAATTAAAGATGTAAATATTTCTGAAGGAGTCAAAGTGTTTAACAAATCAGTACAGGAATTTGGAGATTCTATGGACAAACTAACCCAAGAACTCAATACAACTGGAACAAACAAAGTCAAAATTTGGTCAGAAAAAAATGATAACTCTCAAAAAATCAGCAATGACATGGAAAAGATTTGGGGGACCAAAAAATGACAGTTTTGTTTAGATTAAAAAACAAATCCTATGAAGACAGTATTGCATTATCATTTGCAAATCTCAAAGAAAAACTAGATGAATGTAAAAAGGAGATACAGCATGACTGAATTTAAAATAAAACCAGTCAAGGAAATATTGATCACTGATCTCATTCAAGAAGATCTTGAAAATTTTCTTTACATCAGTCGTGTGAGTAATGCATCTAGTGCAATTTGGGTTGAAGGTATGATCATTGGATTACTTCCATCCCCAACTACAGAAAAAAATGTAGAGCGATACTTTGAAGGAACTAGAATCTATGAAAGAGTGGTCTTTGTCAAATATCCAAAATATACAAAGACTGTAAAATGGAATGGTGGAAGTTACGAGCTTGCATTAAGAAATTACAAAAACATTCCAAGGTTTTGTGAACTTGCAAAGTGGATAAAGACACAACCAGTATGGAATGAAACTCTGGAGACAAAAGCATGATTGCAGACAGTCTTGATTTATTGGCAAAACAGAGAAAAAATCTATTCAGTCAATATGTCTGTGACATGAAAAAAGTAGATGAATCCATTGCAAAAAACATCATTCATAGGCACAAAGAGGACCAATTTATTGATTCATGGGGTAAGATAGTAAGTAATCCAAGTAACAGGTTAACCCTTTCTAAACCAGATCATGTAACATTTTTTGATAATTGTAAAGCACTTGTAAATTCAATTAATGAAATTCGTTTAGTACAGAAAAAAGAATCTATCAAAAAAACTACTCGCATTCAACTAGAAAATATTCAAAAAATTGATGAAGAAATCAGGAAATTGAAAATTCAGCAGAGTCAAGGAGATAAGACTAATGAGGTGTAAAATCTGTGAAATCCCTCACAAAAATACTGGAAAATATGATTTATGGTTAGAACATAAAGTTTGCAGAGTTTGTGGAAGTCTCTTTGATTTGTTTTCATGGAATGGGAATTATCTTGTAGAGTATTGGAGGAGTGGAAAATGAACAATTCTAAGATACTTGTAAAACAAATTCAAATTGTTGATTATGATGAATTATCAAAACAAGATACTGCTACTGATGTAAAATTTCAAGACATTACATATCACATGGATAATTCAGACAAGACAGTTAGCTGGAAAGAGCATGCACAGATTGATTTTCTCAAAGCAGTAAATGAGATGAAAAATTTGAATTGGAATTATGAAAATAACTACATCACCTTTGTCAATGAAAAAACAAAAGAATGTGTACAGTTTCTTCGTAAATCAGAAAATGATTGGTATGCAGAAGTTCCAATTAATGATGGACCAAACTGGGATGGCTATGCATGGAGTTGTGATACAACATCAAAGCCAGTAATGGATATGCTAAGACTATACTTTGAGGAAGTTACATGGTTTGGAATGCTTTCTTGGAAAATGAGGAGGTTTAAGCATTGAAAGTTTCATGTCCTAAATGTAACAGTAAAAATCTTGCAAAATTTTTGTATGGTTTAACAAGTGGCAGTGAAGAATTAAAAAAATCAATTAAAGATGAAAAAATTATTCTTGGAGGGTGCAGTGTAAAGTGGGATTCCCCAAATTGGAGATGCAATAATTGTACTCATAGATGGAATGATGATGTTAAAATGAAGACATTCATGTCAGAGTTAGGTAAAATCTGTCCAGAGTGTGATAGTCAAAATATCGCAGTTATTTTCTGGGGGTATCCTGGAGATATGGACTGGTATCTCAAGGCAATAGAGGATAAGGAAATTGTTCCAGGAGGATGTCTAGTTACAGAAAATGATCCAAAGTGGGAGTGTAATGAATGTCATAATCAATGGGGGGAACGAGACGATGATTGATGAAGAGAGACTTTGCTGCATGTGTGGAACAGACAAGTTTGTTGGACGAGTTAATGCTGGGAAAAAATACTATTGCAACGCATGTATGAGAAAAATTAATGATTCAGGAATGGATTATTGGAAAGAATGCTCACAAGTAGAGTTCTTTGAGAGTATGCTATCAGATATGAGAAAAGGAAGTAATAGAAAATCAAAAAATATGTTTTCAAATATCAAAGAAACTTTACGACAAGCTAAAGAAGAATATCCAAAAGATGAAAATACCTTAAAATCGCTACCTGCTACATTGCAGGGCTTTATTGTCAAACAACCATATTCGAACCAAATCATTAATGGGACTAAAAAATATGAATTTAGAAATTTTAAAACCACTAAACTAAACATTCCAGTTTATCTTCTAAGTGAAGGGATGGTTTTAGGAAAAATCATGTTCACTGAAATCAAAGAAAATGATACTAAATGGAAATATGCATGGAAGATCAAAGTTTTAAAAAAACTGGCAAAACCTTGGAGATATGCTCATCCTCAGGGAGCACAGCGATGGGTAAAGAGAGTATATCCTAGATAGTTCCTTTTTGAGGGACAAAAATATATTCAGAGTGTAAAAAGTGAAATTATGTTTTTAGCAAAAGCAGATAAACAAGCAATAGGTGTGAGTGCATTCATGTTAGTCGCCATTGGAGTTTACATCATAGTTCAATACGTTCAAAATAATTAACAGACATTCCAAAGCAGCATATTTTATCTAATTTCACTCAAATGACTTTGCAACATTTGTAATTCGATGACCACAATTTGCACAAAGATTAGCTTTTGTATCAAATCGAAGTTCCCCACATTTACCACATCTAGTAAAAGCCATAATACATTCAAAACAAACTAGGAATTAAAAATGATCTTAATTTTGGGTCATTTTAGAATAAACGTAGATAGGCATGAAATTAACTGTAAAATTAGATTAAATTTAGAGTTGGGTCAGTTACGACCCAACTTTGTTTCCACTATGGTCTGGCACAGATATGATTAATGACTCCAATCATCTGTATGACAATTGTATAGGGAAATTGCATAAAAGAGGCACGTAGAAGTTATTCATACAAATCATCAGTAGTCCCTAAATACAATTTTGAAAAATATATTGTAATTGGAATTCTCACCAGATAACTAATCGTTACTGGTCTTAAATTTCAAATTTATTTTTTAAAACCAAAGATAGGATGTTCTTTTTTTAATTTAACAACAGGAAGATATGGAAATCCATGTTGAAATGTGTCTGTGAATTGAGCTGGAGATCCTTTATGACCAGAATATTTTATGAATGGCTTATCAGGTTCTTTGTCCAATTCCACATAATAAAAGCAGTAAACAGTTTCATCTAGTTCAATTAAAGACATGTAACCTACAATCCATTTTTTTCCTCGCGGAAAACACAGTAAAGTTACCTTTGGGGCATCAGGCCACTCAGGATCATATGTTAGTCTAGCAAGGTTTCCCAAATCAAGTACTTTTGAGATTTTAAATTTATCAGATATTTTTTTGTAGGATTTTATTGGAAAAGGTAGGGAATCCAAATGAATTATGGGTGCATGATGAGATGTTGATTTTATGGAATTAACTACACTTGCAGTTTCTTTACCATTTTTTGGATTATATTCAATATATCTTCCATTTTCATAATCAGTGTAAAATGCAACAATTGAAGTGGATAAAACCAATCTACTAGATAGTACCATTTTTCCATGTAACTTGTGAGCGTAAACTCTCAATGGGAATTCTCTAAACGCACATACAAATCGTGTAAAATCTAAAAAACTTGCTGCTTCAATGAAGTGAATTTGTGCCAAATCTGATAATTATTTTTATTTCTAAACTAATTTAGTTTTGCATCATTTTGCTTTCTATTGAAAATTACATAAAACAATGCACCAGCAGCCATTATTGCAAAACCCACAAGCATAACTTCCATCTCAAACTGAATTGCCATGTAGATAGTCACGCCAAATCCAAACAGAGGCAAAAGTGGAAATCGTCCAATATTAACTGGAACTCTAAATGATCTTTCCAAATTAGGTTCAGTGTATCTCAATACAATTACAGACAAATTTATCATTGCAAATGTTATCACTACAGCAAAAACTGTAATGTTTGCCACAATCACAATATCACCAATTAATGTAAATGCTATTGAAGTAATCAAAATTCCAATTACTGCTATCCAAGGTGTTTTTGTTTTTGAATGAATTTTGCCTAACGATAAAGGAAGTGATTTGTTGTGAGCCATTCCATAAAGTATTCTAGAACCTGCAACTAATGTTATGAGAACAGTACTAGCTGTTGCAAAAAGTGCAATTGCAGATAATGCTATGCTGCCTTGAATTCCCAATGATCTCTCAGCTATTGCAGCCAAAGGAGCTGCTGATTGTCCAAGTTCCTCCCAGTTTATCACACGAACAACAGACAAAGAAACTAGAATGTAGAGAATTCCTGTAATGATAACAGATAGAATAATTGCTCGTGGAATTGTTTTTTTGGGTCTTTTTACCTCCTCTGCAACATTTGCCATATCCTCAAATCCAATAAATGCAAAAAATATCAAAACAAATGCAAGAATAATACCAGTAGTTCCATGTGGCATTTCAAAATAATCAATTTGTTCAGTAGTCTCATATGTCATTCCTAAAAATATTATCAGCACCAATCCCCCAGCAGTAACAATCGCAAAAATTGTATTAGCCCACGTTGATTCTTTTATTCCAATAAAATTTACGATAGACAAACCCCCTATCAATAAAACAGCAGATATTGTAATTGGTAAATTTACAAACTGTGCAAGATACCCTCCAAATCCTAAAGATACAGTTGCAGCTGTAATCATTGAAGTTATAGCAGTTAACCATCCAATAATGAATGCAAGGAAATTATTTTTGAATGCATGTTTTACAAAAGTATATTCTGCTGCAGCTTTTGGAAACAACGCAGTTAGTTCAGCATAGCTTAGTCCTGCAAACATTGCAATTATTATTCCAAATAAAAAAGAAATCCATACAGAATTACCTGCAAATGCCGTAGCCTCACCTATCAGGACATAAATTCCTGCACCAAGAATTAATCCAACACCATACATGGTAAGATGAAAAAGGCCCATGTGACGTTTTAATTCAGACATCTATCTAGAAGTGAAGATAATTTCTTTAAATAAATTAAACTTGAAAATATGATTTCTAGACATGAAAACTAGTAATGGAAAATGTCTATTTAGTTTTTAATGGAGTTTGAACATATTATTTACATGTCTGCAATTAATAGACAACCAAAAAAAGCATCAGGTAAAAACGCTCTCCTAATTGTTGGAGGAGTTATTGCAATAGGAGCAATACTGCTTTTTGCATATCTAATGTGGTATGTAGCACCAGAAGAAAATATTGAAAGAGTGAAAATAGTAGCAGTTACAGAAGCAGGATGTATTGCTGAAACATCTGATGGGTTTGCAGTAAACATAGGTGCATGTTTGGATAAACCTGGAGAATACGTGTTAGCATCAGTTGATCAAAAAACCAAAGAACGTGCTGCTTTGATGAACCCTACAAAATAATTTTTTGTCTTTATTTTTTTATTCCACTAAACATTCGCCAGCATAATCTAGATCAACATTAGAGGCATTAAGCATACATGAATTACCATAAGTCTCACCATCTGCACCGCACATTGGATCCCATTGCATAGTACAAGCAACAGGAATTTCTGATGCTCTTGGTTGTGGGATATCGTCTGGAGACATTGCAATAAATCCAATAGATGTTGCAACTAGAATACCGACAATTACTATAACACCATATGAAAAGTTCATCTCATCCACCTGTTAACTTTGCAAATTGCTCATTCTTACTAAGTTTTTCCATAAATTCAATGTTAGATAGGGCAACTACTGCAGATTCTACTACTGGTTTATCAGGATCTTCTAGTGCCTTTTCAAGGGCTGCTTTTGCTTCTTTAGAGCCCACTACACCGAGTGCAATTGCTGCCTCGTGTCTGACAAACATACTAGGATCATTTAGGGTTGCATCATTTAATGGAGGAATTGCACTAGAATAGCTCATCTGGCCTAACGCAAATGCTGCTTCATGTCTAACCAATTCATTTTCATCATTTTTTAAAACATTAGCAATATGTTGAACTTTATCTTCGCCACCAAAATCTACCAAAATACAAGCTACTCTTGTCCTTACAACGTAATCAGGATGATCTAAAAGTGAAACAAAATATGCAGTATCTTTTTCTTCATATTTTTTCTCCATCTCAGAAAAAAGTGCTAGTCGTTCATCAGTTACTGCTTGCAATTTAATTTTGTGACCAGACTATCCTATATTAGGCTACTCGAGAATAAATTGAAAAATCATATGAGATATCTATTTAATATAAAAAATACAAGATGATTTTATGAGTGCAGTAATAGGTCAAAAGGCACCAAATTTTGGAGTTTCAGAATGGGTGCAAGGAGCTCCTACAAATTTTGATCAAGAAAAAGATCATGTAGTGTTACTAGAAGTTTTTCAAGTTAATTGTCCGGGTTGTTTTATGCATGCAATTCCAGAAGCAATTGAAATTTACAATAAATACAAAGATGATGGAGTTAGAGTGTTAGGACTTGCTACAGCGTTTGAGGATTTTGATAAAAATAATTTAGAGAATTTGAAGATGCTTGCAGAAACAGGCGAGGTAGTTGGAGAAACCAAGGGAGCATTTTCAATGAGCGGTCAACTGCAAGAAGGAAGTAAACTACCATACAAGATTCCATTTCCACTAGGGATGGATAATCTAAGTAAAACTGTAGGAGAAGTAAGTCAAGAAAAAATTATGGAGTTTATCCATCCTCAAATTCCAGAGTTTGACTCACAGCCAGAAGATTACAGAAATCAAATTATTCAAAGAGTCAAAGACTATATGAAATCAAAAGAATACTCTGCTGAAACGTTTGAAAAATTTGCATTGCAAGGTACACCGTCAATGATTCTAGTAGATAGAAAAGGAATTCTTAGAGATGTATCGTTTGGATCAGTAGGCAATGTAGAGGCAAAAATCCAAAAATTACTCAAGGAAAATTAGTTCAACTAATCAAAACAACAACTAGTGATAATACAACTGCAATAGTAAATCCACCAATTAAGGCAATTTTTGAATTATCCATAAAATCAGTAAAACTTTCTTAATGAAATTAGACCAATTGCAGGCAAGCCAAGATACATCAAAACGTTAAGAGTGACAATTCCAATTCCATATCCCAACACTGAACTTTCTGAATCCATATCAACATGATTAAGAATTGACAGAGAACTCAGCATTGGAGTAAGTGTCAATTTTACAGCTTCTTTGAAAACTGGATTCTCTCTTTCATAGTCTGCTATGATTGGCGAGAAGGAATAGTAAATTTTGTTAAATGATTCCATAAATGCAGTTCCTGATTCTGTGTGAAGTAGAGAGTTATCCCTTAATTCTCTGAGTTGTTGAACCTGTGGTGCTAGCTCTGAACCGTATGCAGCTGTTGCAATTAGACAGCCTCCAGTTTCTTCATTTGGTACATCAATGTTTGCGGATTGTTCTTTAACTCCAACTAGAGCCTCTGTTGCAATAATGTCAATTTTGTTATTACCCAAACCGGTAAAATTTAGAGTTACAAAAGAAATTTTTTCATTTGATTTTATTTTTGGATTAAATTCTAAATCATTTAGATAGAAAGTAAAATTTCCACCAAGTAAAATTTTTGGAATAATTACTTCTCCTAAATTATTTTCCAACCCACTTTTGACAAATATGGTTAATCGTTTTTCATCTTTATCAAATTCATGATCAGTGACATCAAAATTTGAAACAGTTTGAATCTCATATGTGTATCCACTTGTTTGAACATCAAAGCGAGTAACCAAACCCGTCTTATCACCAAGCAGTTGACCAAATGCAGGAGTAAGTACTAGGAGTAAAAGTAATGGAACAAATAATATTATTTTCAATTTATGCAGTGTGAGATATTCTATTAGTTAATTCTCTATCTTGAGCAACTCGTGGATGATCAGGATCTGCCAAAATAACTTCAAACCAATAATGTTTTCCGTCTTTATAGACAAAATAAGAACCTAAAAGCTTCATGTTTGGATATCTCTCAAGGACACGTCTATCTGCAACAGTCTTCATGTTATCATCTGCTTTGATTCTTGTTACACCCAAATGTTTTGGTCTTCTACCACCAGTTGGTCTTTGTTTTCTCATACCACCAGTTCCGACTCTCATTCTAACTACAACAATGCCTTGTTTTGCTTTGTAACCTAATCTTCTAGCTCTTTGTAA
>Ga0233446_1001353_pt1 | contig 18603 bp, 21 predicted proteins | sample SI_124_October20_4_FD_182780 | JGI IMG/M metagenome (GOLD analysis project Ga0233446, IMG submission 182780) | Seawater microbial communities from Saanich Inlet, British Columbia, Canada - SI_124_October2016_120_MG | ecosystem: Environmental > Aquatic > Marine > Inlet | place: Canada: British...
TGTGGCTACTACCCATATGGATTTAGTATTAAGAGCTCAAAAATTAGGAATTAAAGTTTATTATATTTTCAACGCATCTGTTTTTGGTACTGCCGGAGCTATAGGATTAGAACTGTATAAATATGGTAAAACTACTAGTATTCCTTTCGGTAATGAACATGTTAGAGCACCAATTGACATATTTGAAAAAAATTATGGAAATGGAATGCACACACTATTCTTATTGGATTTAGACCCTGCTAATAACAAATTCTTGAATATAAGTGAGGCAGCTGAATATTTGATTAAACATGGTGTAGATGAAAAATTAGTAGCTATTGGTTGTAGTCATTTAGGATCAAGGGCAGCCGAAGTTAAAACCAGAACATTAAAGGAATTAACTAAAGAAACATTTGAAAAATATCCACAAAGTTTAATTATTCCTGCAAAGGATTTACATTTTATTGAAGAAGAAGCAATCAATAGATTTAAGTAAATTTAGTTCTATTTGTTATTATGAGAGTTAAAATTATTGTAAAGGCAAATTCTAATGAGAATAAAGTTTTGGGTTTTGACGAGAATTATCAAGCTTATAGAGTTAAAATAAAAGCTAAGCCAAAGGATGGCGAAGCTAATAAAGAAATTGAGAAATTTTTGAGTAAAACATTCAAGAAAAAAGTTAAAATTGTTTCTGGTTTTAAGAGCAATAAAAAAGTTATTGATCTCCTTTGAAATTCATAATATTCTCAGATTTTTGTTCTAAGACTTCTCCAGAAATTGCGTTTACTCTTAAATTAACAACGTTTAATGAGGAAGTGATATAGGTGATATTCCAAATAGGTACCTCTTTTTGTTGTAGGATTATTATTTTTTTTGTTGCTTCTTCATCCGAAACTTTTTTTATTATTTCTTCTGCTTTTTCAAGATCTATTTTTAATTCTTCTATTTTTAATTCTTCTAAATCTTTTTGTTTTTCATAAACTTCTGACTCTTCTGTTTTGATTAGTTCGTCTTCTAAATAAAAACTTATCATTTTGTTGTTGCATAAATAATTAAACTGCCATCCGTTTTTATCAAGAAATACATTTGCTAAAATTGCATCTGGATTTTCTTTTTTAAATTGGTTAAATTCTTCTGAATTGATTATTTTAGAATATTCTTTTATTACGTTCATTTTTTGGATTCTATTTCTTTTAGTAGATCCTTAATAAACTTTTCTGTAGAAATATTGAAAGAAACCTTTCCTTCTCTTGTTCTAATTGCTAGTTTTTTAGATTTAATTTCTTTATCTCCTATTGTTATCATATAATTGACTTTTTCTTTTTGAGCATCTCTTACTTTCTTAGATATTGATTCGCTTCTAAAATCTGTTTCCACCCTTATATTATTTTCTTCTAACTTTTCTTTTAATTCGTCAGCAAATTTATTAGATCTATCTGTAACCGTAATTATTTTTACTTGTACTGGGGAAAGCCATAATGGAAACTTCCCTGCATAATGTTCTATTAAAATTCCTAAGAATCTTTCTAAAGAACCTAGAATTGCCCTATGTATCATCACAGGTCTATGTTTGTGACTATCTTTACCAGTATATTCAAGATTAAACTTTTCTGGCATTGAGAAATCTACTTGAATTGTTCCACATTGCCATTTCCTTCCTAAAGAATCTTTTATATGAAAATCAATTTTTGGACCATAGAAAGCTCCATCTCCAGGATTCAATTTAAAATCTATTTTTAATTTTTTCATTGCTTTTTCTAAAGATAATTCTGCACTATCCCACATTTTTTTAGTACCAATAGATTTTTCTGGACGAGTAGAAAGTTCTAATTCATAATCTAAGTTAAATGCTTTGTATATTTCTTTAGATAATTCTATTACGCCAATTATTTCTTCTTGAAGTTGTTCTTCAGTACAATAGATGTGTGCATCATCTTGTGTAAATGCTCTTACTCTAAATAACCCATTTAATACTCCAGACAATTCGTGCCTATGTACTAATCCAAGTTCTCCATCTCCTTGTAACTATGTAGATTTGATTTGTATACTAAAATCCCTCCTGGACAATTCATTGGTTTAACAGCATAATCTTTTTTATCTACTTTTGTAAAATACATGTTTTCTTTATAATTTTCCCAATGACCAGATTTTAGCCAAAGGGCCTTGTTTAAAATAATTGGAGTTTTAATCTCTTGATAATTCCAATCTTTGTGGATGTTCTTCCAGAATTGTATTAATTCATCATAAATTATTTGTCCTTTTGGATGAAAAAATGGAAATCCGGGTGCCTCTTCGTGAAATGAAAATAAATCAAGTTGTTCCCCTAATTTTTTATGATCTCTTTTTTTTGCTTCTTCTAACATAAATAAATATCTTTTTAGCTCTTTTCTATCATAAAATGCTGTTCCGTAGATTCTCTGAAGCATCTTCTTTTTTGAATCTCCTTTCCAATATGCTCCTGCTGTCGATAGTATTTTGAATGCTTTTATTTCTCCTGTTGACTTTACGTGTGGTCCTGCACATAAATCTATGAAATCTCCTTGTTGGTAGAATGAAGGTTTGCCTTTTAATTCTTCTAATAATTCTAATTTGTATGGTTGGTCTTTTAGAATTTTTTTAGCTTCTGCTTTTGTTTTCAAAGATTTTTTTATTGGTAAATCCTTTTTTATTATTTCTAAAGCACGTTTTTCTATTTTCTCTAAGTCTTCAGGAGTAAATCCTTTGTTTCTGTCAAAATCATAATAGAATCCGTTCTCTATTGGTGGCCCGATTGCTAATTTTGTTTTTGGAAATAGTTCTAAAACTGCCTGCGCTAGGACATGTGAAGCCGAATGTCTTAGTGCATCTATGTCTCTTTTCATTATAATTAATTTTTGTTAAATAGTATTTAAATTTATGTATCGTAAGAAGATTTATAAATAAGTATAGAGATATTGAAATAGATGAAAAAAAGAGCATATCTGTTGGCTTTGGTATTTTTGGTTTGCTTACCATTTATTCATGCAGAAGACAACGAATCTGAAAGCAATTCTACTTATAGTATTGAGTTTAATATAGACAAATCTAGAATCCAACTAGGTGACAATGTCTTAATTACTGGAAGTATATTTGAGGATAATAATCTCCTTGAAAAACAGGTAAATATGAAATTTTATTTTACCTCAGAAAGTGATCAAAATGAAATCTATTTATCTATTTTTGATGGAACCTTCTCACTATCTCCTTGGTTGAGGGACTTACAAAGTGGAGATTATGACATCTCTGTTGAATTGATTGATTTGGGTGGAAATTCTATTCATTATTTTGATAATTTACAAAATTTATTTATTGATAATACTCTTGTACTTGATTTAAACTTAGAAAATGATCAATTAAACCCTGGAGAAAAACTTCAACTTCTTGGAAGTATCTTAAGGAGTCTAGATAGAAAAGAAATCCCCTTGGGTCTTGTGACTGTTGAAACTAATGGTATTGAATATATTACTGAAGTTAATAATGGAAATTTAGACTATGAAATTATTCTAGATGATAATATAAGATCTGATTTTCATGAAGCAATTGTTAGAGTGGAGGACAGTTTTGGTAATAGGGGCGAAGTAATCCTTGATTATTATATCATCCCTCATGAAAAATCTTTGGAATTAATTTTAGAAAAGAAAACTTTCTTTCCTGGAGAAGAAATACGTTCCAGAGTTGCTCTTTATGATCAATCAAATGATGAAATCATTGATGATGTAAATATTCAAATTTTTAATCCAAAGGGTAAAAAGGTTTTTGAAGAAGATTTTTCTACTAGTTCAGCTTCAAAATATTTATTACAGGAGTATGCTCTTCCGGGAGAATGGAAGATTAGAATTGAATCTAATAAAATAGAAACTGAGAAGTTTGTAGAAGTTTTAATTTCTAAAAATATAGATTTAGAGTTACTTGCACAAAGTTTAAAAATAAAAAATTCTGGAAATGTAAAATATGAAGATGCTCTTGTTCTTTTAGTTTCAAATGGAGAATATGAAAAAACACTTGAATTTAGAACTGGTTTGAAACCTGGAGAGAATACTAGTATTGATTTGTTTAAAGTTCTTGATGATGGAACTTATGAAGTTAAATCATTAAATACTAATGAAACATTTAATGTAGATATTTATGATGAAAGAGGTTTTGGTACAAAGACTGGCGATTTTTTTAAATCAATAACTGGGCAGGCAGTTCATGTTTCAGGTAGTAAAGATGGTAATGCTGCAAGTTATACGTTTGGAATTATTTTGATGTTATTAATAATTTTTTCAGCTTTCTTTTTCAATAAGGGAATCTTCTTAAAAAAAACAAAGAGGAAGATAAAACCTAATAAATTTAAAAGTAAAAATGTTCAGTCTAAAATCTTAAGAAAATCTGAGGAAGAAAAAGAGATTGAAGATTTTAAAACTAGAATATTAAAAGATATAGAAAAAGCAGGTATTGGTTCTGATGAAAAAAAAGAAAATAATAAACCTTTCAACGTTCAACCTTTTTTTCCAGTTCAAAAAGATCAAGCCAAAAAACCAGAAAAATTTTCTTTTGATAAACCGCTTAGGAAAGAATAAATATTATGTCTTTGTCTTCTTCTATTTTTTTAAAGTCTTTTAGAAGTGTTTCTACTTCTTTTAATTTCTTTGATCTTTTTAGAATTGAAATTGCTATTTTATTTTTTGCCACTCTTCTTATTTCTTTTATTGCTTTTTCGATATTTGTAAAGTTTTGTATTGCTGTCACTGAAATTACAACATCAAATGATTTGTCTTCAAATGGTAAACTTTCTGCTTCACCATGAATTACGTTAGCTTCTGTTTTTGAAAGCATTCCTTTACTGTTGTCAATACCAGTATAATCTTTAAATAAGTATGAATAAAAAGCAGTTCCGCATCCGACATCTAAAACTCTCTCATTAGTTATACTTAACTCGTCTATTATTTCATTGACTTTTTTTATTTGTTCTTCTTTATGTAAATTATTGTATCCTTCTGAAATTTGATCGTAGTAATTCATAGTTTTTTAAAAAATAGGGGATTTAAATAAGTATTGCCTTTAGATTAAACCATATTTCATTGCTATGAACATTCCAACTCCTAATAATAATAGAATAATTCCTGCTATTAAATGAAGAAATTTTAGTTTGTTTGTTCTCCACTCTTCTGCTTTTTCAGTTGTCGTAAACCCATAATAAACTAATAACGTTATGATTAACATTGGCAAAATAAATATTAAATTGTAAATAAGTAAAAGAAAAATTGCATGCCCTCTTGTCGCTATCTTAGCTAGTAACCCTAAAATGACTATATATGGTCCAGATGTACATGGCAGTAAAAATAGACTAATGACAAACCCAATTAAGAATGCCCCGGGAATTGAGGTCACAGATTTTATTAACTTTTTCATATTTGGCCGCCATTTCCGTGGGACTTCCATAATAAACCATTTCCCATACCATAAATAATCTTTTAGATTAAACAAACCAATGACAATTGCTAATATTGCAACTATTATAAAAAAAGAATGTGTAAATCCTGTTGCTTGTATTGCTGAATATAGTCCAAGCCCCATTAGAAAATATGAAATAAAGATTGCTATTGTAAATGCTATTCCTGCTCCTAGTGCTTTTTTCTTATTGTTAGATACTAAGATTGTTGTCAATAAAATAATTAGAACTGCGAATGCACACGGGTTAATTGCATCAACTGCCGCCGCCCCTATAACTGCCGGAATAGTTAATTTTTCTAAAATTAGAGGTTCCTCGTTATTATTTTGATCTAAGGGTTTAACACACGTATTGCCTTGACAATATTTTATTTCTTTTTCTATTTCTGCCCCGATGTTTCCACTAAAACCGATGAATGACTTATCATTTATGAAAGTGGTTGGGACTCCTTGTATTTCTGAACCATATGAATTAGCAATATTTTTGAATAATTCTCTATTTTCTTGATTAAAATATATTTCATATTCTTGTACTTCTAATGAAGGATATTCTGATTGCATATCTTGCAGAAATGAACTTGCTTCTGCACAATGTGGGCAACCTTGTCCATAAAAGAATAATATGTCGGGGGAAGAATCTGCAGAGATTAATGGAATAATAAATAAAAATAAAAATAAATGTAATAATATTTTTTTATTCATTTTTCTCTATTTTCAATGCTTTTCCATTAACTAGGGCATCTGTTATTTTCTTTCTTGCTTCCAATAGTAATCTATGAAACGTTGGTTGAGATATCTTCATTTCTTTTGCTGCTTGCTCTTGATCTAAATTTTTTAAATTTTTTAGCCTTAAAGCTTCTAACTCGTCTAGATTTAAATTAACTATCTCTAACTCGGATTTTCTTACTCCTGCCGGCTTGAAGTAAGTTACATCCGGTTCAAAAGATATTCTTCTTTGTCTTCTTGGTCTTGGCATTATTACTCCCTTCTATTTTTTCTATTTCTTCCTTGACCATTTAAATGTTTTGCTCCTTCACATTTTCCTGCTTTTCTTCCTGTTTTTGGGCCTTTTCCTTCGGGTCCTGTTCCATCTTGATTTGGCATTTTTTTACCTCCTAAATTGTTATGAATATATATTCATAACTAATATATAAATGTTTCTATTCTTAATTCAAAAAATATTTAAAGGACAATTTTAGTTTTTTAACTAATGATATTAACAAAAAAAGTTATATTGGAGGAGATACGTAAAAAAAGAATAAAAATTTCTCCTTTTAATAAGAAAAATATTGGGGCTGCTTCTATGGATATTGCTTTAGATAATAAATTTAGAATTTTTGAGAGTAAGAAAGTTACTCTCTGCGAGAAGTCTAATTATAAAAAATATTCTAACCTAATAAGAAAAAACGAACTTATTATAATGCCTGGACAATTTATTTTAGGAATAACTAAGGAAAAAATTAAATTACCTGAAGATATTTGTGGTTGGATTCATGGAAGGAGTAGATTTGCAAGATTTGGATTAAGTATTCATTCAACTGCATCGTTCATACATCCTGGAGTCAATAATAAACAAGTTTTTGAAATTTCTAATACCTCAAATATTCCTTTGGTTTTGAAGCCTGGAATAAAAATTGGACAAATTATTTTTGAGAGAACAGAAGGCAAAGCAAAATATACTGGAAAATTCAATAATCAAAAGTTATAAAAGTAGAATATTAGTTTAGATTTTATATTGTGCGCGAGTAGTATAGTGGTTAGTATACAACGTTGCCAACGTTGTGACCCGGGTTCAAGTCCCGGCTCGCGCATTCTTTTATTTTTTAAGAAATATTTAAAGCATTAATAAGCTAATAATGACTCCTGCTATAAATGGCATTAAGAGGTTGTCATCAATTATGTTTTTGAATTTAAAATCTACTAATTCTACATACATTGCAACCATTGATGCTACTAATGCCATATATAATGGAACAAAAAAACTAGCTGCTATTGTAGCAGTTATTATTCCTGAGATTGTTCCTTCCCAGGTTTTTTTCTTACTAAACCTAGTTTTCATTTTACCCATTTTACCTATTAATGCTGCAAACCCATCTCCGACTGATAAAATTAAAATTGAAGCATATGCTATATTTTCACTAAATAAGTATAGAGCTATTAACATTCCAGCCAATGCCGTTATTGCTCCCCACCCCGGCATGAACATTTTCTTACGGTCCATTTTCTTAAGACCCCAACTAACTATTGGTATTTTATATTTTTTAGATAGTGGAGAAATTATTAAACCAACTATTAGTAATATTAGTAATTCAAATCTGGTAATCATATTAAGACTTAGTAAAACAATTACAACTATTCCAGAAAATATGTGAAATACCTTTCTTCTCAATTCTAACATAGTAAGCATGGTTATATCTTGAAATCCTTATTATTTAAAATTTTTGGAAAGGTATTTAAAGCCACAGTTATATTTTTCATTATGAATAAGAAGGGGATTAGTCCATTTATTGCTACAGTTTTACTTATTGGTATGGTTACTGTAATTGGAGTTTTTCTACTCTCTTTTTATAGTGCGTTTTCTGATAACCAAACTGGAGAGATAGAGGATCAAACCTACATAACTAGGTTGTGTATTGAGAAAACTGGGTTGAATCTTGGGAATTCTTGTTATATTCCATCTATAGAATCGATTATAAGTATGGATATTGAAAATGAGGGGTCATATCCCATATCCTCAATTAATTTCACTTTTTATTCCGGAACTAATATTGCTGGCACTTATGAATTGACTGATGAAATAAGCAAATATGGACATAGAGTTATTGGAAATGGTATCGATGAAGGCATTGAACTAGACTCCTTGCCAGAAAAAATAGCTTATATTAAATATCTTAATGTTAGTGGTGAAATAGTTATGTGTGATCCTATATTTATAGAAGTTGAATTTGAAGAATGTACTCTTTCTTAAATCTAGGAAACACTTTTATATTTTGAATTTTCTTTTTTATTATGAAAAAAATCCCAGAATTTAAAAGTGAGTTCATAGATAGGTATTCTAAGTTAACTGATTTTAAAAAATTTAAAGAATATTCCTTGAAAGATAAAAGAAAAAGTGTTAGGGTGAATAGTTTAAAGATTTCTGTTGAGGATTTTAAGAAAAAACATAAAGAGTTAGGATTAAAACAAATTTCTTGGATTAAAGAAGGTTTTTTTGTTGATTCTTCTAAGATTGGTCTTGGGAATTTTCTTGGACACAGTATTGGACATTTTTATGTTCAAGAAGCTAGCTCAATGCTGCCTGCTTTGATTTTAGATCCCAGAGAGAATGATTTTGTTTTGGATATGGCTGCAGCACCAGGAAGTAAAACTACTCAGATGGCTGCTTTAATGAAAAATAAAGGACTAATTGTTGCTAATGACAATAATTATAATAGATTAAAGGCCTTAACTATGAATCTTCAAAGGTGTGGAGTTACAAATACCATTATTAGTTTGATGGAGGGTAGGTTTTTTTCTAAGTTTTCTTTTGATAAAATTTTATTAGATGGGCCTTGTTCTGGAACTGGGACTTTTAGGAAGAGTCCAAACCTCATACAAGAGTGGAATGCAAATATGATTAAAAGAACTTGCGGGATTCAAAGACAATTGATTAAAACTGCTTATAATAATTTGAAGGTTGGTGGAACTCTTGTTTATTCCACTTGCACATTAGAACCTGGAGAGAATGAAGGTGTTGTTAGTTATTTATTGGAGGAATTTGATAGTGCTAAGTTGGAGAAGATTAATGTATCTGGATTGAAAAGTTCTCCTCCAGTTTTGGAATTTGAAGGAAAGGAATTCAATTTTGAAGTTTCTAAATGTTTGAGAATTTGGCCACAAGACAACGATACAGATGGTTTTTTTGTTGCTAAGATTAAGAAAGTCTTTTAAATATCTTAAATTTCCCTCTTTTATGTCGATTAAACAAAAACGTAGCAAAAGAGGCGCTAAAAGAAGCGGGAGACATTCAGATAAAGATCTTCCATTTATCTGTTTAGATAGTGTTGTATCCCCGGAGAATGAAAATCTAGACACAATGATTATGAGAGGGATGGCTATTCTGGGAAAAATTAGGTTTAACGAGACTAACAAATTAATGCCATATGTTAGTCCTGATTATAACAACGGAGATATAGCTGAAGGATTAAAGGGGCTTGTCAAAGAAGAAAAACTCAGCTACAGGCGGAAATCTTATTGCTTTGATGTGGTTTAAGTTCTTCATCTTGAACATATTTTAATTTGTTTTTCATTGCTATTTCTGCTTTTTGAAGCTCTGAACCTAAATAAGCTGCATGTTCTTTTAAAGATATTAATTTTTTTCTTATTATTGTGTTATATAGCTCTTCTGCATTTTTTCCTACAAAAACTGTAGCTTTTTTTAAATCCTTCTTTGGATGATTTGAATTGTCATTTTTTACATGTGCAACCTCAATTTTATCTTTATTGATTCTGATTAGAAAGTATCCTTTTGGATCTTGTTTCCATTCTTTTTCTGAATTATATTTAGCTTTTATTTTCATTTTGCATTTTTATTGCATCTCCATAGGTATCTGGAGCTTCGCAAATTATTGTACAATTTATTTTTTGTTTCTTTAATTCACTTATAATTGTTTTGAATTCTTTTATTTCTATTGGAATATGATTTTTTTCTCCTTTCTCTGAATATGCAATCCCCGAATAATGGCAGTGTATGTGTTTGTATCCTTTAAGCTTCTTAATTACTTCTTTGAAATCTATCTTTCCATTGTTTCTTGCTTTTAGATGTGCAAAATCAATGCAAAAAGCAGTTCCAGATTCTTTTGCTAATTTTAAAGTTTCATCTAAAGAACCAAATACACTTACTTTTCCCGTAGTTTCTGGAGCTAATTTCACGTCCCATTTTTTATCTTCAACGTATTTTTGTAAAAAAATCATTTCTTTCTTTATATTTTCATAAGTTTCTTCTCTTGTTGATTTTCCAACAAAACCCGGGTGAAATACTATATATTTTGCTCCAAGATAATTTCCAATTTCACATGCATCTAATATTCTTTTTTTACTCATTGCTACTTTCTTTTTATCTGTGGAATTTAAATTGATAAAATATGACCCGTGTATGCTTAAATCTATACTTAGTTTTTTAGCTAATTTTCCTATTTCTATTGCACCTTCTTTTTTAAGATAAGTAGAATATGTAAAAGCTATCTCTGCTGCTTTCAGTTTGTTCTTATGAATATATTCAAGATTCTTTTTAGCTTCTTTTATTCCACCAATGCCAGAAGGCCCTATTTTTATCATTGTTGAAAGTTTTATTTTAAGGTATATAAAGTTTATTATGGGAAGTTTTATAAAATATCTTTATCTAATAGAATATATGAAAAAATTGAATCTTGTATTTGTATTGTGTGCTGTTATTTTTATTCTTGTAGGTATTAATTTACTTGGTTATTCTAATGAAAGTGGGTTCGTTTTAACTGGAAAAGCCACGGAGATTCCAAGAAATTGTTGGTTACCTTGCCCAACAGAAATTAATGGTTCCCCCGTAGAAATTCCTGGTGGAGAATGTGGACCTTACTTGCCTCAATTTTGTCCATTTGTTGTTGATGATCTTGAGGATTGTGGTGTCTTTACAGATGATTGTCAAACTTGTGGTTGTCCTGAAGGAGAAGATTGTGGTGGAAGTGGAACTTGTTTTGAATTTGATCCAGACAATCCCCTTACAGAAACACATACAGAATGCATTGAACTCCCCGGTGATGAGTTTAACTGTGTAGAATTTCCAGGGGAAGGAGCTAATGAATGTAGTGTAGACAATGATTGTTATACTTCTAGCCACATGGTTTGTATTGTTGGGGAATCATGTGAAAGCGCACCTGGTCCTGGGAGAAATCAATGTGACTTATCTGGCTGTTTACCAGAATATTTGAATAGATGTGATGATTACACTTGGGATAATGAATGTCAAGTTGCTAATGAACCAATATATTGCCTAGATGGAACATTTGTAAATGATTGCCAAATTTGTGGTTGCCCGGGAGAACTATTATGTCAAGAAGATGGAAATTGTATTCTTCCGAAAAGTGGTGGTGACTTTGAAGATTTAATTTATTTGTCAAGTGTTTCTTTAGATTTAGAAAAGAACAAATATATGAAAAGGTTAGTAGAAAATAACTTAAGAGCAACATTTGAATTCAAAAAACCTGAAGCACCTCTTTTAAGATTTATCAGTCCTACAATTGCAAGAATGTCTCTAAAGTTACCTGATAAACCCGAAATAGAAAAAGTGGAAACTACTGGAGAAATTCAAAAGAGCCCAGAATTGGGAAAATTAATTCTTATTCGTGGGCTTAGATTATCCAAAAATGGAATTATGTTCAGTCCAGGAGAAGCAAAAGAAGAATTTAAAATGCTCCTTGGTTTAAAGAACAATCAACCTTACATAAAACTTCATTTTTCAGACTTACCATAAAATGTCTCATCTAGATATTATTAAGGAAAATAAGAAAGAAAGAATTAAGTTAGCTAGTGATGTAAAGAAATTTTTAAAAAAATTAAAAAATGATGATATAAACTTCTTTGTGGGTGGCAGTTATGCAAAAAATACTTTTTTAGATAGCAATTTAGATGTTGATATTTTTGCTAAATTCGATTATAATCAATATAGATTTAAAGATATTTCAAAAGAACTAAAAAAGTTTTTGAAATCTAGGTTTAAAAAAATTGAAGTGGTGCATGGGTCCAGAGATTATTATCATATTCAAGAAAATGGGATTAGTTTCGAAATTGTTCCTGTTTTGAATATTAAAAGAAATGATCAAGCCCAAAATATAATGGACTTTTCCCCATTGCATGTTAAATTTGTTAAAAGAAAAACAAATAAAAAATCACAAAAAGAAATTAAATTACTGAAAGTTTTTTTGAGAGCAAATGGTTTGTATGGGGCAGAATCGTATATTCGTGGATTTTCAGGATATGTTTCAGAACTTTTGATAATATATTATAAGAGTTTTGAAAAGTTAGTAAAGAATGTTAAAGTTTGGGGGAATGAGGAAATTATTCATTTTGGAAGAAATAAAGAAAAAGCACTTAGTAATTTAAGTAAATCAAAAAAAGTTTCTCCTCTGGTAGTTATAGATCCTGTTCAATCAGATAGAAATGCTGCTGCGGCCTTATCTAAGAAAAACTATGAAAAATTTATTTCTCTATGTAAAGCTTATAATGGCAATAAGAGTTTTTTTGTTGAAAAGAAAGTATTGCTTGATAAATTAAAAGGATACACAATACTTGAGATAACACCGTTGAATGGGAAAAAAGATATTGTTGGAGCTAAATTATTAAGTTTATTGGAGAGAATTAAGAAGGAGTTTGAGAATTATGATTTCAAAATTGAAGACTATGGTTGGAAATTTGAAGATAAAGTTTATTTCTGGTTTAAGGCAGGAAAATTAAATAAGAAAAAAATCCATTTAGGTCCAAAGTTAAAGGATAAAAAAAATGTTGCTGCTTTTAAGAAAAAATGGAAAGAAGTGAAATCTTCCAAAGGAAGAGTTTATACTGTTTTGAATAGAAAATATTTGAGTCTGGATGAATATAGTAAATACCTTATTAAGAAAGATTGGATGAAAGAGAAAGTTAAGAGTATTAAATTAGTTTAGCTTTTTTGTGATAATCGGTAGTTTTTTATATGCATTTTTACCTCCTTTTATTATGGTTAATGAAATTATCGATGGAAAAGAACTTGATGCTAAGTTAGAATATATAATTTCTAAAATGCTTCCTTTGGTTGATTTGGGTATACCTCAAGAAAAGATGGATAAATTTATTCAGCAAAGACCTTATGAGCTTAGCTCCAGTCCAGACCACATAGATTATTGATTTTATTTTTTCTAAAAGAGTGATATTGAGATAGAATGGAATTAGATGTAACCCTTGTGGCACAGGCAACAGAAAAGTGTAATCTCGATTGCGACTATTGCTATCTAGCTAAAAAAAGACTAAAAAGGGATATGAATATAGATGTTGCAGAACTTTTAATTAAATCATTTATAGAACATAATAATCAATTTGCTCATTTTACTTGGGCAGGGGGTGAACCTCTTTTGAGGAAAAATGATTTTTGGCAAGATATAATAAATATTGGTGAACATTATAACAAAAAAGGTTTGGAATTATCTCATTCTATTCAAACAAACGGACTTTTACTGACTAAAAATAGACATAAAGAGCTAACTGATATGGGCTTCAAAATTGGCAGTAGTTTTGATGGTTGTCTAGAGCTTCAAGATTTAAATAGAAAATCAAAAGGTGGAAAAGATGTTGGGCAGTCAATCTTAGAAAATATAGTTGCATTGGAAGGAGATACTGGCTTGATTTCTGTTTTAACTAAAGATATGGTCGGTAAAGAGGAAGAGGTTTATAAAAATCTTAGAGAATTGTCTCAAAAAGCAAGGGTTAATTTTTTTGTTCCTTCTGGAGAAGGTCTAGAAAATTCTGAGGATCTTTTACCAGGTAAAGAAGAATCTTATTTATCTATGAAAAAATTTTATGAATTATGGAAGAATGATGAGTCAGATTTTATTTTAAATCCCTTTAGTAGTATGGTTAGGGGTTTATTTTTGGGGTGGGTAAAAACATGCGATTTTTCATCGTATGCATGTTATAGAATCCTTGGTGCAAACCCAGTGGGAGAACTATTTCTATGTTCTAGATCTGCAAATATTCCTGAAACAATTATTGGAAATATAACTGAGACAGGTTTGCAAGAAATTGTTGGTTCTGAAAGACATCAGATAATATTGGATAGATTTGTCAATTTAGAGAAAGGAGAGTGTGATGGATGTGATTATTTGCCTTATTGCTCTGGAGGATGTCCAATTGAAGCATTATCTTACTCTGGAAACTTTATGGATAAAACATATTATTGTGAAACTAGAAAGGGCCTTTTTGATTTAATTCTTGGCGATCTTAATACTGAAAATGGTAGGAGTAGATTACAAGAGAAAGTTGGAATGTTGGAATGATGTGGATATTGTCCCTTTTGATAAACGTTCAAAAAATGATAAATTTTTGATATTAGAAAAAGGAGAACCTACATTCTTTCTGAAAAAGTATAACAAAAATGAATTTAATATAAATGCAATTGCTAAAAGAGAAAGGAATGTTTTGGCTTTTTTCAATCAAGGCGGCCTCCTTAGGGTTCCTAAATTGATTAGGGCAGATGAAGATTATATTATTACTGCATATGAGCGGGATCTTAGCGATGTTAATGTTTTAGATGCTTTTGATGAAATCGTAAACTTTCATATTACTTCTATGGAGTATGGTGATTTTCCTGATTTTTTTAGAGATCCAATTTACGCAAATGATCGGAGAGTAAGGGGCCAAATAAGAGTCAATAAATATAGGGATTTAGTTGAGGTACTTTGGAACCCTGAAGAAATACTTGAGTTTATGGCAGATGTGCCTCCTGAGAAGTATTGTTCTCTTCCCATGATATTGACGCATGGAGATTTACATAGGGGGAATATTCATAGGAATGGAAAGGGAGAGGTTGTTTTTAATGATTTTGAAAGGTCTTATTTTGATCATCCTACCTGGGATATTGCAAAATCTTTGTTGGATCTTCCTTACTCGGAGGTAGATTCTTTTGTGGATAGATATATTTATGCAGTTAAGGACTCTATTCCTGGTGTTTCGAAAGAAGAATTAAGAAAATTAATTATTGGAGATTGTTTATATCGTATACTTACAGATTCTGTATCTGATAGACAAACTGATAACTTTAAAGAGGTAGCTGCTAGACACTTGATTAGGGATAAGGCTTTCTTAGAAAGATTTGTTTTTAGGACTTAGCTTAGCTTTTTTTATTTCTAATTTCGCCGTATTTTTGTTTTCTTCTTTTATTTCTGATTCTAAAATTTTAAGTTTTTTCTTAAACAAGGGACAATCTAACACTAATGACTCAAATTCCCCGCCTTCTCCAGCTATATTTAAACCGTTTTTTTTGTTTAGCTTTACTAATTTATCTATATCTTCATTTGTTATTATTTTATTTAACCAACTTTTATCTAATCCATCCGCAGCTATTGAAGAAAAAATTATTTTAAACTTATTTTTTATTATTTCTCTCATTACTTCTTCTTGGTTTTTGTGCCATAAAGGATTAAATACTTTTAAGGATAATTTTTCTGCTATTTTTTCTATTCTTTCTCTTTGATAATCTGAGAATAATGCCCCGGTTATTACTCCTTGAATTTTATATTTTTGTTTGGCTTTTTTTAATGCTATTTCTAAATCTTTTAATTCATGTTCTTTTTTTCCGGTTGTTTCTTGTAAAATTATTGGTATTTGCATTGCTTCTGATTGAAGTTCTGCTAAATGTATATTTGGTGTGTGATACATATATGAATCTGGATTTTTTGATTTGATTGTTATTAAGCAAGATATATCATAATTGCTCATTAAGTATGTTGCATAACAAGAATCTTTTCCTGAAGAAAATAAAACACCTAATTTCATAAATTGTTTTAGGTATTCTGACTTAAATTTCTTTTCCTTTTTTGCTAATCTCTCTATTGCTTTATCAAATTTTGAACCGTATTGTGCTGCTTTTTTTGGTCTTAGTGCATATTTTTTTGGTATTCCTTCATTTATTGCTAAATCTCTTAAAATAAATTTATTTATGTTATCTCTGATTTTGTACTTTTCTGGTATTTTTATTGAGTAATCTACTAATTCTTTTTCTAAATATGGTGCTTTTATTTCTAAGTTATGACTTTTAGTTATTAATTGATCTCTTACTAAATCTATTTCGTAAACATTTTTTAGTCCTTCTTTTAAATCTTTATTTAGATTTTTTGAGGTTTTATGTCTTGAATATCCTCCAAAGATTTCATCTGAGCCTAGTCCTGACAAAACTATACCCATCTTATCTTTTTTTGCTAATTCTGATGCTATGTATAAAGTTAAAGCTACTGAGACTTGGACCGGGTTTGTACTTTTTAAAAGTGGAACTATTTTTTCTAGGTATTTTGGTATTTTTTTTACTATTTTATATTTTAATTTTAAATTTAGTTTTTTAGTTATCTCTTTTGCGTATTTTAAATCTTCAGATTGTTTGTTATATGCTGCCGTGTAACAAGTGAAGTTATAGTTTAATTTCTTTAGATAATGTGCTAGGACTAACGAATCTATCCCTCCAGAGAAAAATAAGCCAATCTTTTTATTTCTTGGAAGTTTCTTTATTTCTTTAATTAGTAAGTTTTCTATTTGTGTTTTGTACATTGTATTTCTTTGCTTTATTTGGTTTTTAAAGTTTTAGATTTTTGTTATCACTATGTGATAAGGAAAGATTTATATATGTTAAATAACTAAGGGTTTCTACAATGGGAAAATTCAAAATATCATTAATTATATTTTTGGCTATGGCTATCTCTTTGAGTGGTAGTTATGCTGGATTGAAGAATTCTTTGGAATTGGAAGAGTCCTTTGTTTTAGCAAAAGATTGGAAAGAAGCAAGAAGCGATATTGAGTCTAATGGTGGGAGGATTAGGCATATTTTTCCTGATGATAATGTTTTAATTGGTGATGTTCCTATTAATTTTAAATCTAAAAATATAAAGAAAATTTATGATAGAAATTCTGTTGTTCCTAGTAGAATTGAAAGTGTATTTGTTTCTTGGACTAGAATGTTAGATTATAATGATCTTCCTTTAGAGGAGAAGTTGGCTAATATTCCGGATGTTGAACCTATTTATGATGATATGATTATGATTGAAAAGCCAAGTTTGGATCAGTTAAATGTTATTCCTAGAGGTCTCCCTCTTGGAGCTGATCCTACCGATACTAGTTCATTTATGATTGGAGATGTAAGCGTAAGTGTTATTTTTCCTGAAAGTGATGAAGTTGTTTGTACAAATCCACCAACTTGCACCGAGTTTGGTCTTGATTCCGAAGATTGGACTGGTGAAGAGATTCAAAATGTAAAAGATGAAATTCTTGCCGGAATGAATTGGTGGTCATTAAGAGAACCGGGCGCACATTTAGCTTTTGTTTATAATTATGAAGAGCAGGTTCCTACTGAATTGGAACCTATTGAAGAACATAGTGGATTTAGACAATTTTGGATAAATGATGTTATGGCAGATCTAGGATATGGACCAGAACAAGAACCTGTTACCCCGCTTGTGTTTGATTATTTAAATAATAAAAGAGATATTAATGGCACACATTGGGGATTTGTTATTTTTGTTGTGGATTCTAGCGAGGATGCTGATGGTAAATTTGAAGATGAAAAATTTGCATTTACTGTATTTCATGAAGATGGTAGTGGATCTGGGCCCTATACAGTTATAACATATGATAATGGGTATGATTATGGGATAGAAAATATGGATGTTGTAATTGCTCATGAATCTGGACATATTTTTGGAGCACTAGATGAATATGGTTCTTGTAATTGTAATGATCAGTATGGTTACTTATACTATGAAAATCAAAATTGTGAAAACTCTTGCTCATTAGATGTATTATCGATCATGGGAAATGGAAATATTATAACTGCTTTTGCTCAGGAAGCTGTCGATTATTATGCAAGGGGGCAGATTGGTTGGCAAGATACAGATGAGGATGGAATTTTAGATATTGAGGGTACTATCCCAAGTATTTGGCTAAATCAATATACTCCTATTGAAGATGATTTTTACTTTGATGGAAACAGTTCTGTTAATTTCTTTCCTACAGAGAATCCTTACTATAATGATATTACAATAAACACAATTGCAAATGTTCAATATAAATACAAGGAAGGAGACGGGGAATGGACAGAATATTTTGGTGCTAATGCTATTGATGGGTTTTTTGATTCTGCTGAAGAATTATATGATTTTCTTTTAGAAAATCTTCCTGGAGGAGACTACACTATTCAGTCTAAGGCCATAAATAATGTTGGTAATGAAAATGTAAGTGATTATAGGTACATAGCAGTTACTTCATTACCTCCTATGTGTGAGGATAGTGACGGAGGTTTTAACATTTGGGAAAGAGGAACCTTAATTGATGATTATGGAGAATACACCGATGAATGTTTTGGACAAGATTTGCTGGAGTGGTTTTGTGGAGAAGATGGAACAGACGCTAGTGAAGTCTATTGTTTAT
>Ga0233446_1001400_pt1 | contig 18139 bp, 15 predicted proteins | sample SI_124_October20_4_FD_182780 | JGI IMG/M metagenome (GOLD analysis project Ga0233446, IMG submission 182780) | Seawater microbial communities from Saanich Inlet, British Columbia, Canada - SI_124_October2016_120_MG | ecosystem: Environmental > Aquatic > Marine > Inlet | place: Canada: British...
TTGAACGGTAGCCCCGCACTATACGGCGGGGAAACGTAAGAACGAAAATAATTAACAAAGTGTGTATTTTATTCCCTTATCTTGGCAATCATTTCAGTAAATATTCTGTAGTTACTCTGCTATCAATGCCGTAATTTCAAGAGTTAATTTCTAACCCCACAACCTTAAATAGGTTTTGGATGCTCTAAGCCTTATAACACTATACTCACAGGCGGGGGAAAGGTTTTCGCATTCCACAATGTCCTGTGAAGCGATAAGTTAGGTGTTATGGTGTTATTTGAAATCCAGCTTGTTGGAAATGTCCATCAAAGGCAAAAGCTGTTTTGATTTGATATTCACGCATTAGAACAAATGATGAGCAATCTGTAAAACTCCATCCTTTATCAGCTCTGTTACGAAATAGATCAATAGTTTTTTCAATATGCGACGGATTGAGATAAATCAGTTGTACTTGTTGGCTGGTTTCCAAGACATCCAAAAATTTAACTGCATAATCATATCCGACACGGGATTGTAACAAAGTTACGGTTTCATCCATCACATAATCACTTGTAATCAATGGAAGTTTGTTTTTTAATAAAAACTTTTTTGCAGTTTTATGGTCATGGTCCTTACGCACTATTGCCGCATACCAACCACCAGTATCTACGAAAATACTTTGCATTATTTCCCATACAAATATTGATCATGATTTCGAGCAACTTCTGCATCTTCTCCTTCTGCAACACCTACAATATCAAACAAAGTATCGTTCTTTTTTGAAATTGTTTGCACTGGTGTTTTTTCCTCTTTTTCAAGTTGCACTAAAATATATTGCATCAACTTAAATTTGTCTGCATGAGGAAGATGTTCAACCATTGGGATTACTTGAGCGATTGTCATGATTTATCTCATTTTTGATTTTACTATTGTTTGAGGTTCGTCACTAACGCAGTTTAACACACTTCGCGGAGTTCTCCAAAACAAAAAATCAACCCTTTACCACAAATGAAGATGGTCGAGTCGGACAAACAATATTTTGTCACTTTAGCTTCCTGCTCGAACGGTAGCGGGGAATGCTAAATGTTATGGAAACCAAAATAGAGCAGAATTGCACGTTAGCCAAGGACGGTTCTTGAGCCGCCGCCCTGAGCGTAGTCGAAGGGAAGGGGAGTCGAAAGACAGTTCCGGGGAAAGGCAATTCCGGGGAACGTCATGCTTGGATTATTTGTGAAGTTATGAGAGAACGGTAGCCCCGCACTACGTGGCGTGGAATTGAGCGGAATATACTAAGAGGCGAAGAGAATGGGAATGAACGGTAGCCCCGGACTCCGTTCCGGGGAAAGCGATATCTAATGGGAAGCAAAATAACGTAGTGAAACAAGATATTTCGCCCCTAAAACCAATGTGAGAACCAGCGTACCATGCAATATCATCATTCCACGGCTGAGCCACGGAACGAGGTTAATGAAGCCATTAACTACAAATGAAACCCAAACAGAAGGTAAAAGGTGGACTCAGTTCTGGTAGATAAATCTTGTTCAAGATAATCTTTGTTTACTTGAGTCTCGTTCGAAGAGTATTCTTTTACAATTGAAGAATACGACACATTTTCCAGTCCAAGAGCAGTGAGGATATTAAAACCGTTTTCCCAAACCCATTGGTAGCCTGCTCCTCCACCAAAATTTGTTCTTGATGCAGTTACTGTTGAATTATAACCCGTAACAGCAACGTAATTTCCTGTACCATAAAGCCCAGCCAGACCCCAAGAATCGACGTTTAGCTGATCAAACGCATAAAGCCCAAAAAGCCCATTCTGAGAGTAACTCATGGAAACCTGTTTGTTCTCAGATAGATTGTTTGCGAGACTACCAAAACCTCCAACACTCATTTTAGGATTAATAGGCATATCCAAAACTAAGGCTGAGTATCCACTTGATAAAATTCCACGAACTGTAAACGTGTATTCCGTGGGCTCAAACAGTTTTTCCAGTTTTAAACTTTTCTTTTTGTCAATACCAGGTGTATCTTTTTGTGCTGTTTCAACGTCAGAACATTCAACCAAATATTCTCCATAGTCTGCACAGATAATATCTCTCTTATTCCTTTGTGAGCGATATAATGCTTTTAACAATGCCTGTTGAGCTGCGTCTGCACCAGACATTTTTGAGTCACCATAAGAATTCAGATTTATACCCGTAAAAGATAGAAATGTCGTATCTCCTGTTTTGGCAAATGTCACTTCATAAACACATGCATCAACCTGCAAACCCTGGATAGGGACTTTATTGACTTCTCTGAAAAATTGGGAAATTAAGGCAATCGAGATATTCGAGAGTACATCTTCATCAAAATCAGTTTTATTTTTAACAAGTAAGTAGCAGGACTCCTGAGAAGTGTCAGCTGACTTTGATTTTACTGCCACAGGCAAGTTGACTTCAGGTGCCACTTGGTCAGTAAAGCAGCCTGCAATCAACAGGAATGACATGATCATTAAAATTAATTTCATCATCAATTATTCCTGAGAGATCTCAAATATTTTTTGAGAGGTGGCTGATCAATTGTATTTTGCATTAGGAGAAGCTGTTTATATCGCTTAAAAGCAGCAATATCCTTTTCTGAGAATTTATTATTCCCTTGACTCAAAATTTCCTGCATATACTTTTGCTTTTGTAAGGCAATTGTATCCTCGTCAATCTCACTATTATTCCGATATGCTCTTGGTGTTCCGTATACCTTAGTTCCTGATAATGAAGAGCAACTTGAATATGTAGAATTACTTTTGTTGTAGTAATAATAACAGCCACTACTGATTCCTGTATATGTGGAATTTAAAGTAAAGGCATAATAATCGCTATAAGCGCTTGCACTCGGATCAAGAATGTCATGAACCCCAGATGAAGAGAGATAACCTCCAGTCACAACATTAGCATCACTATCAGTACCGTAAGTATAATAGTTTCCGTCAGAATATATTTTAGATGAAATAGAACTCATCAATTTATAATCAGTGTAAGTATACGAACCATATGTATACACAAATTTCCAGTAGCCGATACCTTTTGCGGCATTAGTATAGTAATTATTCTCACTAGTGGAGTTGGTCCAAAAAGGATTACAAGCCGCATATAACACGGCTGGGACTAACGTGCTACTACCCACAATTATGTTGCTACCGGAGGGTGAAACTGTGTTATATGATCCATCCCACCATGTGAGTCTCGTATTAGAACTGGAATATGATCCGTGTACTGCATAAGCAATATTGTTTAGGTTGGCGCACATATATACAAAACTATCACTCCTCCAGTCCACCCCTACGGTGTTATCACTTTTTATCCATTTTCCTACATAGGAAGTCGTGGTCGTGGTTGTGGTCGTCGTGTCAGTACTCGTGCTTGAACTGTTATCAGTGCTTGCAGTTGTGGGGGATTCCGCTGTACAACCTACAATAAATAAAAACGAAATTAATAGAAGAGTTAACTTTACTGAAGTACCCATATTTCCTCCTTTATTTATATATGGAGATTAGCTTATCAATTTGTATTTTTGCAAATAATTGTATTTAAGTAAGTTTATGATTCGATTACAACATAAGCCTACTACGGTGGATGCACTTCTGGGCGGAACCGCAAAGGAGCAATAAAACAAATCAGGATTTGATTTCGGTGTAAATGGAGATAATCCGTAAAACAGGAAGAAAGACTTGAGACTTGAAAACGGTTGGAAAAACTCAGGCGAGTTTGCGTTGCGTTGCGTTGCGTTGCGTTGCGTTGCGTTGCGTTGCGTTGCGTTGCGTTGCGTTGCGTTGCGTTGCGTTGCGTTATGTAACATTCGGTACACTAGAAGTCTCTCAAGAGAAAGAAAAATTCAGTCGGTTTCATAACCAAAAAACTCTGCTGTTTGTCTTAAGCTATACCTTTTTTCGAGCAATGCAACCTATTTTTATGGTAAAAAGATCAACATTTCTTTGCTTTACATATTTACTTAATTATTTCAGAATTATACAGTTATAATTATAAATTGGTAAACCTGTCAGGCCAATAATAGAAAACGTTATAATATTGATATTTAAGGATATTATATTTTTATATATTTTAGTTTTTACCAGTGATGGTAAAAAACGAGCCTTTTTTGGTAAAAAACAGCCCAATAATAATTTAATTATTTTAAAGAAAATGTTGTTTTTTGCTAAAAAGAGAATTTTATTTGCAATTTTTTTAAATATTCAGGCAACACTTTAGCATTTCAGCAACGGTGGAGAGCATTCAGTAGGGATTTAGCGGACAGGTTTTTTATTTAGTGAATCAACAGGTATGGCATCCGGGACAGGACTGGTAATTTCTCTTGAGGAATTCCAGACAACCAGAAAACTACTGGTTGCCATTGCAAGCGCGGCAAACAGTGGCGTAAGTAATCCTGTGAGAGCCAGCGGGATAGCAACAGCATTATACAAAAATGCCCAACCTATGTTTTGGCGTATTCGTCTACGTGTTGTTTCGATCAAATCAAATGCTATAAAAACACGTGACAGACTACCTCTTGGAATTACCACGTCTGCTGCCTCTGCGGCTAAGGAAGTTGGAACACCAAAGGCAATGCCCAAATCTGCTTCCGCTAAAGCTGGAGCGTCGTTATTGCCGTCGCCAATCATAACCACAGTACCTGTTGATTTGAACTGGCGAATGACCGCGGCTTTGGCTTCCGGCGGGACTCCTACATATAACTCATCGACTTGATCTTCATAACCACTTTGATGTTCTGCACCGCTAAGTAAAACAACATGTTTGTCTTGCCGTAATCGATTAATAAATTCTTCCCACTCTGGTCGTCGTTGATCACGTGTTTTTATTGCACCGTATATTGAACCATCCCAGCCAACATAGGAGATCACCTCTTCCGCACAGTTGAGGTTTGAGAGTGGTAATTCGAATTGAGCATCAACTTTCCAGTTCAGTAGAGCAAATAAAGACTTACTGCCGACCGCAACTCTACGTCCATCCACTGTTGCTTCTGCACCTTTTCCTGGATGAACAATAAAATCTGTAGCAATTCTATGTGAATCCAGTTTCGCAATAGCTTCTGCAATTGGATGAGAAGAAAACCTTTCAACCGCTGCCGCATACTCAATTAGCTCATCATCACCAAAAACACTTTCTACACCCATTTGAGCTGTCGTTAAAGTTCCTGTTTTATCAACAGCTACAGTGTCAAACTTGGGTGGTTTTTCGAAAATATCGGCGCTGGAAAAAATGATTCCATTTCGTAAAGCACTGCTGATTGCGTTTGCGGTTGTCAACGGAACAGCTAAGCCGAAAGTACAGGGGCAGGAAACTATCAGTGTCGCCAAACCGGCCAAAAGGGCAGTGCTGGGTTGAACTCCAGTCCACAGCATCCATCCTGTAACCACAACTGCAATGCTAAGCACCAACGGAACAAATAGTCTGGCAATGCGGTCAGCAATACCCAAGGCACCGTGGGTTGAACTCTGCACACTCCAAAGTATACGGGACAGATTTTTCATCTGGCTTTCTACTTTTTGACCCACTTCTATCTCAAGCTTACCTTCGATGATAAAGGTTCCACCAAGCACAGCATCTCCGTTTTTCCGGATAACCGGGAAAGGTTCACCTGTCATCAGCGACTCGTCAACCGCTCCTTCTCCGGAAATGATTGTGCCGTCAACAGGAATGTGTTCATTTTCTCGGATAATCAGCAGATCTCCAGATTGAATTTCATCAGGAGTTAAAGTTAATATTTCCCCATTTCTCACGACGCGTGTTGACGGAGCCCAGGATTCAATAATACTGCTCAATTCACGGGTGGCATTCTTTTTTGCCTCTCTTTCAAAATAACGTCCAACAGTCACTACAGCAACTATCACGGCGGATACGTCAAAATAGAGATTGAGTTTTCCGCTCATGATTTGTCCAACGCTATAACCATATGCCGCCAGAATAGCAATTGCCAACAAATTATCCATGTTCAGAATACCTGTACGAAGTCCTATCCACGCACCACGCAGGATGGGGAATCCTACAAGAAAAATTATGATAGTGGTAAGCAATAACATAACTTTTGGAACTGCATTAAACGCGAGCCAACTGACTGGTTCCAATTCCTCTAAAGAAACCAAACCAAGATCAACAGGATAGAAAAAGGCGAGATTGAGCATCATTACCATGCCCGCAAGTCCTACCGAAAGAACAAACCAGAGCAGGGACAGATCCTCATTATTTTCAGATAATTTGTCAGCATGAAAGTGAGCCCGGTAACCTGAAAGGCTCAATGCTTCCGGCAATTTGGATTTGTCAATAATTTCCGGATCGTAAATGACCTTTGCTGTTGAGGTAGCATAACTTGTAGTTACAGAAAGTATACCTTCAAGTTTTTCCGCACTATGCTGAATCAGGATTTCACAGGAAGAACAGTGCATCCCTTCAATCCTCAGAAAGGCTTCACTGCCTGTTAGTTGTGGTGGGGTTTGTTTAGGAGCCGGAACCGGCTTATTGACGTCAAGAATTCCCTTTCCAAAAGAACTGAAAACCGCGCTACAACCGTGGCAGCAGAATTCATGACCATTTGTTAAAATTGGAGGAATGGGCGATGCTAAACCGCATAATTCACAGCTCATATTGCCCATTCACTTGTACTGAAAACTGACTACTCTGTGGCTAACTCTCTGGATTTACTCAAATTTGTAAGGAAAAGGATTATACCATAAAACAACATTATACCAAAAATTAAAATTAATATGCCGATGAACATATATCCACCTTCTGACCAGTTTGCAATTCTACGCGGCATTCCGGAAGCACCGCCTGCCATAAAGGCATACATTAAGCCAACACCGCCGAAAAAGTAATACTTGGTAGAACTTTTACCTCTGTCATCGTCAAGACTGCGGCCTGTGATTACAGGGTAATGGTGATAAAGTACACCCATCCACATCAGACTCATCGCAAGAAGTACGGTCATGGCATGGCCGCCGGTCCACATAGTTCCATGTAAGTGAAAAGAAAGTGCAACATTTGCTACAACCATGGCAGTAACTCCATCCAATACATAGATCACAAAACCCGCAAGAATCATGATCATACCTGGTTCAGGCCGTATTCCGTGTTTCCAAATGGTTGCCAGAATAGTGAAGATCGTAAACGCGCCACCAAGTCCTGTACCCCAGCTCATGATGTTCCCATGGTAGGAAAACGTTGAGGGTAGTGCGGGAAACATGGTGTAGAAATGGTGAAAGAAAGATGTAAGAGAAGTAACCAACAGGATCCAAAGTGCCGCATTGGCCAGCTTATCGCTATACAGTTTTCTTGTTCCATCTGCGAGGTAAAGCGGAAGTGTGCCGTAGACTGCGCTGACAATCATAATCGCCATTGCCTCCATCAGATTGTGAGCGAAAATATAAAACACGAACTGAAAAACAACCGGCTCTACGGCCCAGGTGACCATGCTCATCGGCAGTATCCCGTAAAGAGCAAGCAGTATTGGTGTAGCAACTGACATTAAAGGCAGGCCGGTTATCAGTAAGATCAGGACTGCGATCAACATTCCCAACATCCCGGGGTCCCTCAGTGTACGTGGAGAAAGTACTAGATTTTCATGCTTTTCAGAAAAGAACAGCATCCGCAGGACTTGAATCGGATACAAGAATATCATCGAAATTAAAACCAGCGCAATTCCACTAAAACCAAGAATCAGCATTTCCATCGACCACTGTCCAGTCTGTACACCGACAACCGGAAGAGGGAACATCACAGTATAGGTAACTTTGAAACCGCCCAGGACAGCCAGCGTCAGTAAAAGCGCTCCGATATTCATAAAGATATAGAACAGCACTACAAGCGGTCCATTTGCTTTTTTACCCTGACAGCCACCTGCGCGGTGTAAGCTCACTCCAACCATCAATTGAAAGGCAAAAGGGAAGGCCATTGCCGCGCCGTGTAAAGTTAGTGATGTGTAAAATAAATTTGTGTTTAGCTCATAGTACTGTATGACCGGCATCAACAAGCCAAGCAGAGCTGCTATACCCAGCCAGACAAAAGAAGTCATTACAATCAGAGCCGGCCAGGCGTTGATAGCCTCAAGACCATTCTTTGTGTCAACTTTAAACATTTTACCGAATATCGGCGTTTTTTGTATTATAGCACTAGCTGCAGACATTATTTTCTCCCAATTTGTAAGTGTTAAAATAATAAATTCAATCTGTTTAAAACGGTATAATCTACATTGATTTAAAGCAGAGCTGAAATAAGCTCATTCATTTTTTTCCTAATCGAGCATCAGCGAACTACCAGTACATCCTGCATACCGTGATGTACAATTCCGCAGTATTCAAGGCAGCGAACTTTATAATTACCTGCTTCTGTAAAAGTGTGAACAAGAGTTGATGCTTCTTCCATCCCTGGTACTAACATCATCGTAAAAAGAATCCTCCCGTCAGGATGATAGACGGCGAATCCGTGGACAGTATCGATACTTTTTGCATTAAATATCACTGGACGACCTACTTCATACTCCCGTTCGCTAATTTCGTAAAACCATGAACGAGCGGTAACATCGACTTCTTGAAAGTTTCCACCTTGCTTAATCATTGCAGCAGTCGTAACCGGTGGCATATAGACAACACTAAGAACATTTACTAAAACAAACAGTGCAACCACAGTTGTGATCCAGATTCCTTCCATCATTGGATATTTTTGTGACTCTGTTTCACTTGCACCCTTATCTATGTAAGCCTTACGATAGACAATCTTGATGAAAAAATAGAGAAAAGGTAATTGAAAAAAAAGCATAACCGCAAATGCGCCCCAACCATTTGTGTATAAAAAATCAAGCATATTGTATCCCTCATTAATTTTGTTAATCGTGAAAAAACACGATATGATTACCAGCCCCACCCCAAAAAAAAAGCACCTGAAACAGACGCTTCACAAAAGAAATCTAATACCCATTTTCAAAATGGAAATTATTTTCTTCAAAACTTTTCTCAAGCTATCGGTTGTTTTTAAGCTTGTCAAGGTTTAAATTAAAATAATGTGTTTATGTGTCTTTCCCTAATTATTTAAGATTTATTTGGCTTTTTGAGTTAATTAAAGCATAATCAGCATGATATAAAAAACTCAAAGTGGATCATGTAAAAGTGCTTTCAATTTGTTTTTTATTTCAGCTATTAGCATCATATTTTTTCTAATTTATTAACATCAGCAGATGAAGAAATCACGATCAGCAATTCTCTTGGAGTCAACAGGACAGTCAGGATTTGAAGGAGATATATTCAGAGTTATATTTTCATTACAACTTTTAAGAGCGATCATCTTCAGTAACAGTCGCAGGCTTTCAATTTATAATTAACAGATGTTTTCAGAGTCGCTCTATTTAACCACTTTCTTAATTGGACTTTTTGGTGGAACACACTGTGCCGGAATGTGTGGCGGCATTATGTCTGGATTGACGCTGGGAGTTTCAGCAGAGAACCGTCGCAAAAAATTCCTGCCTTATTTACTTTCTTACAATTCTGGTAGAATTATCAGTTACTCCATTGCAGGTGCAATGGCAGCCAGTTTAGGTGCTGTTTCTGCAAATTATGGTTTCGGTATAGAGCTCCGAAAAATATTCACTCTACTTGCTGCTACTGTGATGATTTTTCTCGGACTTTATCTGACAGGCTGGTGGATTTCCGCAATTCTCAAAATTGAAAAAGTTGGTTCATTTTTTTGGAAAATAATTGAACCTTATGCAAAAAAATATGTGCCCATACGTTCCACTGGGCAAGCCCTGATTGCCGGCCTGCTCTGGGGTTGGCTGCCATGTGGGCTTGTCTATTCCACGTTGTTTTTAGCAATGTCGGCAAAGAGTATTTCACAAGGCGTTTTGATCATGCTCAGCTTTGGCATTGGTACTTTGCCTGTTCTAATGACCATTGGATATTTTTCTGATTCATTGATTAAACAACTGCAAAAAAAATGGCTTAGAATCTCTACAGGATTGATGATTATTGGCTTTGGCATCTTTCAATTCAAGTTGCTGTTATAGTCCTTAAATAACAACAACTCCTGAAAGATTTTTTTAAGTTTGATGGCCTCCTAAGAAGTAAATTATCCACAATTTGTCATTGCTTACAAAGAGAGAAATCAATTTTATGTTAAGCATGGATCATCCCGGACGCTACTGGACGAAACTGAATGATGGACGGATACAGTGTGACGTTTGCCCGCGCTTGTGTAAATTGCATGACGGGCAACGTGGACTTTGTTTTGTACGTCAGGCCAAAGATGAGCAAATTCTGCTGACGACTTATGGACGTTCCAGCGGATTTTGCATTGATCCAATTGAAAAAAAACCACTGAATCATTTCCTGCCGGGCACACCGGTTTTATCATTCGGCACCGCTGGATGTAATCTCACCTGTAAATTTTGTCAAAACTGGGACATCAGTAAGTCGCGTGAATTTGACCGACTCACCGAAACCGCTTCTCCGGAAATGATTGCCAAAGCAGCAAAAGCACACGACTGCCGCAGCGTCGCTTTTACTTACAATGATCCGGTGATTTTTCTGGAATACGCGGTTGATATCGCGCAAGCCTGCCGGGAAACTAATGTAAAAACGGTGGCAGTCACCGCTGGTTATATTCGTCCGGATGCACGCGAAGAATTTTTCCGTAACATGGACGCGGCAAATGTTGACCTTAAAGCATTCAGTGAAAAATTTTACAAAAAGATTTGCGGAGGAAAACTCGCGCCTGTTTTAGAAACTTTGTTATATTTAAAACACGAAACTGAAGTTTGGTTTGAACTGACCACATTGCTCATTCCGGGAGAAAATGATTCTCCGAGAGAGTTGAATGAAATGACGGAATGGATTTTTTCGAATTTAGGTCCAGATGTTCCCCTGCACTTTTCTGCATTTCATCCGGACTGGAAAATGCGTGACATTGAAAACACGCCGCATTCAACTTTAATCCGCGCCAGGGAAATTGCTCTGGGAAATGGAATCCACTATGTTTACCTCGGAAATGTTCACGACAAATCCGGATCAAGCACGTACTGTCATGAGTGCGGTGAGTTGTTAATCGGCAGGGACTGGTTTGAATTAAGTGACTGGAATCTGGATGCTTCAGGTAGCTGTATTTCCTGCGGTACTGCGTGTTCCGGTTTGCTGGAAAAAAGTCACGGAAACTGGGGAGCAAAAAGGCTGCCGGTAAGTTTGTAAATCCGAATTCAGGCGGTCATCGCCCAGGCTCCATAACCGACAACACGTCCGTAATCGCCAGCGGTGTCTCCGGAATTGCAAAGGCCGAGACGGTGAATCTTCCATTTATTTTGAAAAGCTGCCACTAAAGCGCCACTCAAGGGATATGCTCCACATGCATCTTCCGGAGAAAGTTTTTGTGGATCCAGAAGTTCGATTACGCTTGCGGTAAAAGCGTCTTTTTGCTGTGCGGTTTGATAATCATGAAAATGACTCAGATCGGTGCTGACTACGATCAATGTTGATAAGTCCGTGCTAAAATGCTGAATCATTTCAGCAAGCTGTTCTGTTTTAGTTTCTCCCACAACCAGCGGAAGTAATTCAAAATCACCGAGTGTTTCTTGCAAAAAAGGCAGTTGCACTTCCAGAGAATGTTCCTCCGCATGTGCTGTATCGTTGAGAGAAATCCATGGATAAGTTTCGGTCAAAATTCGTATCCGTTCTTTATCCAGTTTTATTCCGCCAAGCGGAGTTTCGAAAACATCCGCCACCGGAAAAGCTGCACCCTGTAAGTAGACACGATGCGCTGGACCTAAAAGTAAAACACGCTTAAACTGAGGTTGATTATTTTGGAGAAGTCGAAATGCGGAAGCTGCTATATTTCCGGAATAGCTGTAACCGGCGTGCGGAACGATGAGCGCACGTAGATCGGAATTTTCTTCATTCTTAAGTTGAAAAGCATTTTGCTCAGCGTCTGCTTCGCGTAAATAACTTCTAACTGTATTCCGTAGTTCCGCGGCATTTCCCGGATAAAACATGGAAGCCACGGCAGGGGGTCTTATTCTTTTGGGCGGAGTTTCTGTAATCATGGTCTACCTCACTAAAGTAAGGTTCGGCGATCAATAACCGAAGTGTTTGATTTCCTCGCCTTTTTCATCAATATCAGTCATCGCCTGGATACCCATTTCAAGGTGCATATCCACAAATTTTGCAGTAACTTTCTTGTCCATTTCCTGTGTTTTAACACCTTCCGGAAGCAGCGGCATATCCGAAACAAGTAGAATTGCTCCGCGGGCAATTTTATTGGCATGTCCGACGATAAAGAGAGTTGCGGTTTCCATATCAATTCCAATTGCGGAAAGTTCGATCAACCGTTTGCGGAATTTATTGTCCCATTCCCAGACGCGTCGATTCGTCGTGTAGATAACGCCGGTTCGGTATTCCTGACCATAGTCAAGTACAGTGTCGGAAACAAATTTATGCAATTTAAAAGAAGGTAAAGCAGGAACTTCCGGAGGTAGATAATCATTGCTCGTTCCTTCTCCGCGGATTGCCGCGATCGGGATGATATAACGTCCAATTTCTGCCGTTTGTTTCAAACCACCGCACTTTCCTAAAAACAAAACTCCTTTTGGATTACAGGCTGTGAGCAGATCCATGATCGTTGCCGCGTTCGCAGAACCGATGCCGAAGTTTATGATGCTCAGCCCATTTTTGTTTGTAGCAGTCTGCATTGGACCGCCCTGCCCCTTTATTTCACAGTCGAAACGTTTAGCAAACTTGGTGATATAATTGCTGAAATTAGTCAGTAAAATATAATCACCAAATTCAGAAATCTCTGTTCCTGTGTAACGCGGAAGCCAGTCACGCGTAATCTCTATTTTTGTTTTCATAAATATATCTGCTTATTTAAAATTGATTCTCAGCATAGTCTGCCATAATTTTTGAACTTTCTCAAACTATCACTTTCAGATTACGAATGCAGCGGTTTAATAATCCAAAAACGAGTTAGCCGGAACAAAGCTGGCAGGCAACTGAATATGGGTTGCTGAACATATAAATGTCCATCCGGACTTGATCGCTGATCCGGATTTATAATCTAGTTGAGGATAATAATTGAGGCAGTTCCCCTGGATTTCCGCTTTCGCGAGAATGACAATAAAAAGGAATATAGATTCTGGATGCAGACTAGAATTTAACAAGTTTCTCTGGATTCCCGCTTTCGCGAGAATGACAATCAAAGAGATAGAAAGTCTGAATGAGGACTGGCTTTGAAGAAGAACCCCGTGGATTCCCGCTTTCGCGAGAATGACAAATTACAGACTTAAAAATTTTCTAAACAGTCAAAGAAAGATAAGGAGAAAAATTCACAACTGAGGCAAATATTGGAAGAAAAAACGGAAGCACCACGATTGAGCAGTGCTTCCGAAAGCTGGAACAAAATAGCTTACATTGCATCCCAGATTGCATGACTCCAAGCACCGCTAGGTCTCTTGGAAATCACAGGTGTTGAATCAGATGACATCAGGACGTCAACTGTGCGCTCATAATCACCCGGTACCAGATAACCGACACCCTGTGGTTGATTCGCAACCAACTTGTTTATTTCACGCATCATCCGGCGTTGATGTTTTTCTGTCTGAGCACCGGTATCATCGTTTTCCAAAACAATATCCGCTGCCTCATCAGGATGGTCACCTGCATACTTCCAACCTTTGATGGAAGCTTTGAGGAAACGTCCCATTTTACTGACAAATGCCGCATCATTCAGATTATCTTCCATCACATACAATCCGTCTTCCAAAGTAGCAACGCCCTGCTCTTCGTACTTATAGACTGTTAATTCGGAAGGATTGAGTCCTGCATCCACAATCTGCCAGTATTCGTTGTAGGTCATGGTGGAAACACATTCCGCCTGCTTCTGCAGAATTGGATCAACGTTGAAACCCTGCTTGAGCACAGTCACACCGTTTGAACCACCGGTTGTTGGAATGCCTAATTTGCTCATCCAACTCAAGAAAGGATATTCGTTTCCGTAAAACCAGACACCCAGAGTTTTACCGCGAAAATCTGCTGGAGATTTAATTCCGCTGTCGTTACGGCAGGTAAGCATCATTCCGGATTTTTTGAAAATCTGTGCGATGTTCACCAGTGCTACACCTTTTTCACGTGAAGCTAATGCGGAAGGCATCCAGTCGATGACAACATCTGCACCGCCACCTGCAATCACCTGCGGTGGAGCAATGTCCGGCCCACCAGGCTTTATTGTTACGTCCAGTCCTGCGGCCTGATAGTAGCCTTTGTCTTGTGCTACATAATAACCTGCAAACTGAGCCTGTGTGACCCATTTCAACTGAATGGTCACTTTTTCTGCTGCTTGTGCGGAAAATACCAACCCACTTGCCAGCATTACCATCACTACTTTTTTCAATATACTCATTTTTTACTCCATAGAAAATTAAGGTCAGACTTACTTTTTAAATTCAGTCAAGTCAGCTGACACGAAAAGAGGGATGCCATCCTGTGAACTGCCTTTCCAGAAAAGCCAGCAGAGCATAGAACAACGACCCTGACAATGCTGCCACCGTTATGGAAGCCCATACGACGTCAACATTCATTCGACCGATTTCGGTTGAAATACGAAATCCCATTCCGACAATCGGTGTACCAAAGAACTCCGCTACAATCGCGCCGATCAGCGCCAGAGTAGAGTTGATCTTTAATGCGTTAAAAATAAAAGGCAGCGCGTTTGGAAGCCGTACCTTGATCAGCATCTGCCAATAATCTGCAGCATATGAGCGCATCAAGTCAAGTTCCATTCTTCCTGTGGACTTTAATCCTGTCAGCGTATTTACCAACATCGGGAAAAAAGTCATCATCATCACAACTGCGGCTTTTGACTGCCAGTCAAAACCAAACCACATGACCATGATTGGTGCCACGCCCACAATAGGCAAAGCACTCGCCAGATTTCCCAGCGGCAAAAGGCCTCTCTGTAAAAATGGAATTTTATCAACCAGAACTGCAACTACAAATCCGGATCCGCTGCCTAGAAAAAATCCGGCCAGTACCGCTTTCATAAATGTTTGCTGAAAATCAGCCCAGAGGATTTCAAGAGAATTAGCGAAAGCTATGCCGATCAAAGACGGTGGAGGCAGCAAAACCTGGGGTACTTTGAAACCGACTGTAAACATCTCCCACAAATAAAGCAGCATTCCACCAAATAAAACCGGTACCAGTAAATTAATGGCAACAGCCGTTTTTTTGTTGAGACGTGTATCAACTCCTGACCAGAGCCCCATTACCTGCCATATGAGCCCAAGCAGAGTCACAACATAAAGCCAGATACCCCAGCTTAATGTTCCGGGTTCCGCTGAATGTACACTGTTTAAGGTTGCCAGACATCCAGAAGCAATCAGGAGGCTGATCATAAATATTCCGGACATACTCTTAATCAAAGTTGGCCGGAAAATAATTAAGACTGAAGCGAGCAAAGGCTGCAGAGCATACCATAAGGTGCCCTCTCCATGGAACATCCAGTCCCTTGAAAACAACAGTTGAATTACAAAACCAATGCTGAAAATCAAATTGAGGATTGCAGACTTTTTCATACCTGAACCCCCATTCTTTTTTGCACTCTGCGTTCCAAAACAGTCATTAAATATACAAGCGTACCTGCTAAAAGTGAGGCAACTACCAAAGCGCTCCAGATCTGCACTGTCTGTCCGTAATAGGAACCGGTCAACAAACGGGCGCCTAAACCGGCCCTTGCACCTGCAGGTAATTCACCCACAATTGCACCAACCAGACTGATAGCGATGGAAACCTTGAAGCTGGCGAACAAAAACGGAGTAGAAGCCGGCCAGCGTAATTTCCAAAAAAACTGTGACTTTGTTGCATTGTAGGTTTTCAGCAAATCGAGATGCATTGGATTAGGTGAACGCAGCCCCTTGACCAGACCGATCGCAATCGGAAAAAAACAAAGATAGGCCGAAATTATGGCTTTTGGTAAAAGACCTGTAACTCCTATTGCACCTAGAACTACAATGATCATCGGCGCAATTGCCAGAATCGGAATTGTCTGCGAGGCAATTATCCATGGTAAAACGCTTTTATTTAAAGTGCTAACGTGAACAATACCCACAGCAAGTAAAATCCCTAATATAGCCCCCATAGCAAAGCCTACCATGGTTGAGGAAATTGTGACCCAGCCGTGATAAACCAAACTGCGTTTGGAGGATATCTTTTGCTGAAAGATTGATTTATTAAGATCGAAGACAATCTGATGTGGAGCCGGCATGATTGGTCGATCCATTGACCATGAATCATCAACGAGCTTGGAAAAATCCCACTCAACTTTATGCCGTTCGTATTTGTCGATTAAAACCGCAGAATTAAGATAGACCGCAGCTGCATACCAAATAAGCGTGGTAAAGGCGAGTACGGTTGTAATCGAAACAAATGATGATTTAAGGAACTGTTTTGGCATAATCAATCGTTTTGAGTAAAACCGATTTTTCTTTTTGTTGTTTTAGGTGGAGTAACTAATGCTTTCAGAGCATCAAAGACAACTTTGAACTGTTGGTCATATTTGGTTTCCATTTGTTCAAGTTTACGGCTTAATTTTACGTGAGTGAGTGCTGCTTCTCTGAGTTGTGTGAATGTTCTCATAATTTCAATATTTACCTGAATTGCTCTGGTAGAACGCAAAACACTAGAGAGCATGGCAACTCCGTTTTCAGTGAAAGCTCTTGGTGTATATTTTCTGTGTTTACCATGTTCTGATCTTAAGATCACATTTTGTGATCTTAAGATTTTGTATTCATCTTCAGTGAGTTGAAACATAAAATCTTCTGGAAAACGTTCAATGTTCCGGGTGACGGCTTGGTTGAGCGTTCGTGTTTCCACTTGATACATAGTCGCCAAATCACTATCCAGCAAAACTTTCTGCTCACGAATAGTATGAATTTGAGTTTGAATCTCTTTTACCGTTACAACTGCTAAATTTTCAGACATCTAATCAAGCTCCTATTGTTAAAATAAAGCTTTTCATTGGGGTTATTGTAATTCTCCGTTGACATATCGTAACAATATATTTCCGTCTTTATCGTATAAAATCACATTCCATCTGCCGCCGTCCATGAATTCTCCAATATATTTTGAAGCATCAAAAAAATATTCTAACCCCTGCCCATGGTAGTTTCCTGCCTTCCATTCACCGACATATTTAAATCCGGTCGGATGAACCAATATTCCCAAACCATTTGGTTGCCTGTTTTTAATTTCACCAACATACTTACCGTGCGTTTTTTTATCTCCACTTGTGGACCATTCGTTATCATGCCAAAACAAAATTCCATTATTTTTATCAAGAACGGGTTTTGTTTCTTCAACTTGTCCAAAAGTAATTAATGGCAAAAGAAAGATGAACAAAAACAGGAATATTATTTTCATGGTGTTGTCTGTCAATCATAGCTGTGCCCTGCCCGCAAACCTTCACGGATACGATGAGACAGTGCAAGAAATTCCGGAGTGTCACGGATATCAAGAGTACGTTTTTGCGGCAGGGGACTTTCAATTATATCGATTATCTTTCCGGGACGTGGAGACATGACAACAATTTTTGTAGAAAGATATGCTGCTTCCGGAATGGAATGGGTTACAAAGACAACCGTCTTTTGCGTTTGTTCCCAAAGTTTGTGGAAGTGTTCATTGAGTTGGTCACGCACAATTTCATCCAGCGCCCCAAAGGGTTCATCCATCAGCAATAAATCAGGATAAAAAGTAAGGGCACGCGCGATTGAAACGCGTTGCTGCATTCCGCCTGAAAGCTGCCAGGGGAATTTTTTTTCGAAGCCGGTGAGTTCCACCATTTCCAGTGCTTCTGCGGTGCGTTTTTTCTGCTCCGCCTTTTCAATACCCATAATTTCCAAAGGCAGTTTGAGGTTGCCTTCAACGGTACGCCATGGGTAGAGCGCAGGTGCTTGAAAAACATAACCGTATGCACGCTGCAAACGGGCTTCTTCCGGAGACATACCGTTTACTTTTATTTCACCGCCGGTTGGTTTTTCCAGATCCGCAATCACTCGCATCAGCGTGGTTTTTCCACATCCGGAAGGTCCTATCAGTGAAATAAAATCACCTTTATTAATTTCCAGATCAATTTCAGAAAGCGCGTGA
>Ga0233446_1001407_pt1 | contig 18064 bp, 19 predicted proteins | sample SI_124_October20_4_FD_182780 | JGI IMG/M metagenome (GOLD analysis project Ga0233446, IMG submission 182780) | Seawater microbial communities from Saanich Inlet, British Columbia, Canada - SI_124_October2016_120_MG | ecosystem: Environmental > Aquatic > Marine > Inlet | place: Canada: British...
AGTTGTGCTATTGGCATAAAGGAAATAAAAAAAATTGTAAACTAACATATGCATAAAACACGACTGCTTGAATTTAAAAATAAAAATGGAAATTTAATAAGAGGTGTTTTTGTTGAACCAAAAAAATTTAATAAATGCGTTATTTTTATTCATGGCTTTGAAGGAACCTCTTCAACGGATAAAAAATTTAAAATTATCTCAGAAAAACTGGCAGAAAAAAATATATCCTCCCTAAGATTAGATTCTCTTGGGTGCGGACTCTCGGAAGGAAACTTTAGAAACATGACAGTTAAAAATCAAGTTGAGGAGTTATCCTTGGCAATCAAAAAAATAAAATGTAAAAATATTTCAATTATTACTCATAGCTTAGGTTCTTGCGTTGTGGCTGAATATTTAAAAAACAATAAAAACATTTTTGATAGTATTATTTTTATCTCCCCTGCTTTAAGCCAAAATGATTTACTACGATACTGGTTTGTAAAATCTTCCAATAAAAATAAGAATATTACCTGGAAAAATTATAAAAAATATCTTGACGAAAAAGATTTTCAAAAAAACTATAAAAAGAAAGGACTATTAACTAAGGAGAACTATTTCCCGTATAATTATTTTAAAGAAAATCAAAATAAGGATTATTCAGAAAACTTTAATGAGAATGTTTTATGTATAGTTGGCGACAAGGATGACGTTACACCAATTGAAAGTATTAAAGTAAAATTTAAGAACCAAATCGTTGTTAAGGGCGGCGACCACGATCTCAGAAGACCTAATATGGAAAAACAATATTTAAATAAAGTTATAAAATTTATAAACGACGTAGAGTGATAGAAATAAGAAAATAAATATTTTATTATTTCCGAACCGAGCCCTCCTGCAATGCTGTAGCAACTGCGGGCAGGGGGTTTATATTATTTTGAGCTAATATATAACAATAAAAAAGTCTCAAACAATCATTAACCCAAACGAATGGAGGTACTAAATGGCAACACGCGATCTTGGACAAAGCAATTGTCCACATGAAACAGTAAGAACCGAACAAGTAGTCCATCATAATGAAGGTGGAAAAGAGGTTATTATTGAAGACCAACGTGCTGAATTTGATAGACGATTTTGTGCTGATTGCAACAAATGGCTGGGTGACACTAAACTGCGCCTAGAACCAATACTGATTGCATGCTGTTAATTGGCTTTTACGAACGTTCCCTAGGGTTAAGGAAAAAATTCCTTGACCCTATTTTATTTTGACAAAATATTATATACTGAATAATATTAGAATATTGTTTATAACTAAAAATATTATGTTGAATTACGAAAACTTAAAAAAAGATGATTCAAAAATTTTTGACGCGCTAGAACGAGAAACAAAAAGACAATCAGAGGGAATGGAGCTGATTGCTTCGGAAAACTATGTTTCTAAGGCCGTGCTTGAAGCCATGGGAACAATTTTTAATAATAAATATTCTGAAGGATATCCGGGAAAAAGATATTATGGCGGGCAAGAAATTGTTGACATCGTAGAAAACCTAGCCATCGAAAGAGCAAAAAAACTTTTTAATGCCGAACACGCTAATGTTCAACCACTGTCAGGCTCTCCGGCTAATGCCGCTGTTTATATGGCCTTTTTAAAACCAGGTGATAAGGTCTTGGGATTAAAACTTGATCACGGCGGACACTTATCCCATGGACATCCAATAAATTTCTCTGGAATATTATATAATTTTGTTCAATATGAAGTTGATGATAAGACTGGAAAAATTGACATGGAAAAAGTTAGAGAAATAGCACTAAAAGAAAAACCAAAAATGATTGTAGCTGGGTATAGCGCCTATTCACGAGAAATTGAATGGGAAAAGTTCAAAGAAATTGCCGACGAAGTTGGAGCCTACACATTTGCCGATATCGCTCATACCGCTGGATTAATCGCCGGAAAACAAATGAAAAATCCCGTTCCCTTCTTTGACGTTGTAACTACTACAACTCATAAAACTCTTCGAGGTCCAAGGGGCGCAATGATAATGTGTAAAGAAAAGTTTGCAAAAAAAATTGATCGGGCAGTCTTCCCCGGAATGCAGGGCGGACCACATGAACATATAATTGCAGCCAAGGCTGTTGCCTTTAAAGAAGCCTTAAACCCAAGCTTTACTAAATATGCTGTTCAAGTTATTAAAAACTCAAAAACCTTATCTGATGAAATGATTGATCTTGGTTATCGAGTTATTTCAAATGGAACAGATAACCACTTAATAGTAGCGGATATGACCAGTAAGGGACTAAGCGGGAAAGAAGCCGAAGCGCTCCTTGATAAAGTCGGAATCTCTACATCAAGGTCCACAATCCCAAATGATCCAAATCCTCCAATGAATCCATCTGGCGTTAGATTAGGAACAGCTGCTATTACAACTAGAGGAATGAAAGAAGAAGAAGTTAAAAAAGTTGCCAGTTGGATAAACGAAGCAATTGAAAATAAAAATAATGATGAAAAATTAAAAGAAATAAAAAACCAAGTAAAGGAGTTGTGCTTACAATTTCCCTTACCAACAAACTAAATGATTTTACGCGGAGATAAATTGGCAAAAAAAATTAATAGCAAAACCAAGACGGAGATTAAAAAGCTAAAATTAAAACCTGGCTTAGCTGCTATTTTAGTTGGCAATAATTCCGCCAGTAAACTTTATGTTTCTATAAAAAAAGAAGAGGCTAAAAAAACTGGTATTAATTTTTATGAATATCACTTTTCTGAAAAAATTAAAGAAAGTGAAATATTAAATATTGTTGACCTGCTTAATAAAGATAAAAACATTCATGGTATTATTGTTCAGTTACCACTGCCTAAAAATTTTAATACCGATAAAATCATCCAATCAATTGATCCCAAAAAAGACGTTGATGGGTTCCACGGGGAAAATACAAAAAAACTTTTAGCCAATAAACCATTTGTAGTTTCCCCTCTTATTGCTGGATCAATTGAACTAATAAAAGCAACTGGGGAAAAATTAAATGGAAAGTCGGCAGTCATTGTTGCTAAAAATAAAATATTTGCTGAACCACTTAAAGTGATGCTTAAAAAAGAAAATATTAATCCTGCTTGGATAAAAGAATTAAAAAAAGAACATACTAATAAAGCTGATATAGTTATAATGGTTCTTGGTAAAAAATATGCCCTAAAAGAAAGTATGGTAAAAAAAGGAGCAATAGTAATAGACATTGGAATAAATAAATTTAAAGGAAAAACAGTTGGGGATGTTGATTTTGATAAAGTTAAAAACAAAGCTGGTTATATTACCCCCGTTCCACGTGGCATAGGCCCAATGACTGTTGCTATGCTTTTAAAAAATACTTTGAAGTTAGCTAAAAAGAATTGACAAAAACGATAAATTATAATACATTTAAATATCAACTTAAAATAAAAAACTTCTCTATAAAGGGAGGTTTTTTAAAACGCTCATTCCAACCAAGGAGGAAATTTAGATGGAAAAAAACAGAAGTCAATTTAGAGGCTTTGGAGTAGCCATGGTAACTCCATTTAGAGATGGCAAAATTGATTGGCCCGCACTGGATAAATTAATTGAAATGTTGATACAAGGCGGGGTTGATTTTATTGTTCCCTGCGGAACAACTGGGGAATCCCCCACCCTCTCAAGCGAGGAACATATTAACGTAATTGTAAAAACCGTTAATACGGTTAAGGGACGAGTTCCTGTTTTAGCCGGTACCGGCTCAAATAACTTTTCTGAAGCATTAGAGATGACCAAACTTGCAAAAGCAAGTGGGGCCGATGGCGCCATGGTAGTTGTACCCTACTACAGCAAACCAACTGAAACCGGAATAATTATGCATTATGACAAACTTGCCAATGCAGTTGATCTGCCGATTATTCTTTATGACATTCCCGGAAGAACTGGGATTAAAGTTTCATCTAAAACAATTATTTCGATGGCAAATGCCGGCGTTATTCATGGCTTAAAGTGGGCCAGCGGAGATCTTCATCAGCTTGAAGATGTTTTAGCAGGTTGCCCCGATAACTTTGATATTTTATCTGGTAATGACGACCAAACACTCGATCTAATGATCCGTGGTGGTCACGGAGTAATTTCAGTGATTGGAAACATTCTTCCAACCAGATTTAAAACTTTCATAAGACTTATGCAAGCAGAACTTTGGGGTAACTCCAAAAATACGCACATGAATATGATTAACTTCATGAGACTAATGTTTATTGAATCAAACCCTGCACCAGTTAAGGCAGCATTATCCTTAATGTATCCTGACATTTTTACCTCGGAACTCCGACTGCCGATGTGGAATCTGACAGGAGAGAATCTTGAAATTCTCCGCAATGAATTAAATGATAACGACCTTTTATAAATTCTATCGCTAATTAGAACAAAAAAAGCCATCCCTTTTACAGGAATGGCTTTTAAAATTTTAAATTACTTTTTTCTCATAAAAAATACCAAAAACCTTAACGGGGTCTCACCCTTGCTAGTTTTCATTATTTTTATTATTTCAAAATCCTGACCAAAAATACTTTCTATCTCTTGAACATCAAAAAGCCTACTAACATGATTATTCTTCTTAAGCCACCTACGACCAATTGGTGGGGTAAATTTATGAAGCTTACCAGAATCAACGCTAAAAACTTTTAAATAAAAATATCCCCCTGGTCTCAATATATTATTTAAGATATTTAAATATTCTTGCCACTGGTATTTTCTTAAATGATGAAAAAGCCCGGAATCAATACAAACCTCAAATTCATTTTTTTTGTAATTTTTTTCTAAAAAGTCACCTTCTTTTAAGTCTATCTTTACTTTATTTAATTTACCATTCATTTTAGATAGCTTTATAGCTTCTGAAGAAATTTCTATTCCAAACAATTTAAACCTACTCTTAGCTAAAGCAACCGCGTTTCTAGAATTACCACAACCAATATCTAGCACCTTTCCCGCGACTCTTTTTTTCTTAAGAATTTTAATAAAATCAAAAATTTTGGGGTCAGGAACCTCGGAACTAAAATGAGTTTTATCAAAAGAAAATCTACCTTTTAGATTTTTCCAAAATTTTTCATAAAAATCTGTTTCTATTTTTTTGTATTTTTCCTTAGTCATCATATATTGACATTAGCTTATATATATAATAGTATAATATTATTCGTCTACAAGCAAAAGTTAACCTGCGGGTGTCGTATAGTGGTAGTACAGGGGTCTCCAAAACCTCTAGCGGGGGTTCGATTCCCTCCACCCGTGCCGAGCAAAAAAACAGCCTTAAGAGGCTGTTTTTGTATTGACTTTTTTAAATATTTATAATATATTTATTTATCGACCTTTTACAAAAATATTTTTTAACCTTACGCCAAGGAGATTTACAATAATTATAATAAAAGAGGAGAAAACAATGAACACGCATAATAAAAAAGTGGAACAAATAAGACAAGCACTTGCAAAAGTTAAACATTTTCCGGAAACTGATGAAGAATTTCTGGCAACTCTTAATTTTTATGTTATATGCGCCCAAAGTTGGACAACGCAAAAATTAGGGTATGCCGGGTCGCTTGGACCTGTGCCGATTGGCACTAAAATTGATCAAGAAAAGGTAGAAGCTGAAATTCAAAATTCTCCTTTTTTTAAAATCATTTCCCTTCATCTTACCCATATGTCTAAAAACCTTAAACTGTGCCCTCACCCAGAAGATGACAAAAAGGGATTTAAAAAATGGTTTGAGGCAACGGCGAAAAAATACGGCTCCAAGGCAAGATATCACCCACTTTTTAATCTGGTAAAAAAGATAGAAAATATTATTGCGAAATAATCATACCCCCGTACAGTAAATAAACTGTGCGGGATTTTTATTTATTAAATACTTTCAACCATCTTCCACGTCTTAATCACCCCCTCAAAGGTGTTCCATCCTAATCCCTCATCCCGTGCAGATTAAAAATACGTTTAATATTAGACGTATTTTTTTATTAAAATAAAAACGGACTAGATTAATTCTAGTCCGTAAGCATCACATAAAGTGTAATTTTTTAAAAATTTCTTACAATTCTAATTATTTATACCCTTCCCTTAATTCAGCAAAGTAGCCACAGCTTTTGTTTTCACAAGAAGATAAAGTAACATGGCGCCAAGAATGTATCCCGTCAACCAACTTCTCACACCATCTAATGATAGTAGCGGTTTCTTCTTTACATTTTCCACATATATTATTCCTACTTTCTGAACCTAATAAACCGTCCATATTATCATTTTTTTCAGCGTAAAAATCACACTCACTACATGAGGCTACATATACATCACAATATGCCGCCGCATCCTCTGATCTTTCTACTTTTTTAATCCTTACGATTTCTCTTTTGCATTTCGGGCATGCAACTTTTTCTTTTACTGTTTCCATAATCTTTACTCCTTTACGTCTAATTATTTTTATTAAAAGTCTAATCAAAGACTTTTTCCCCTTAATTGTGAACGATCAAAAAACTTATACTTTATCGTATAATAAATTAAATTTTTGTCAATTAAAAAACCGCCTTTTAGGGCGGTTTTTTTGGTGCTCTCGGCAGGAGTCGAACCTACATCTAATCCTTAGGAGGGACTTGTTCTATCCATTGAACTACGAGAGCAAGGCGTAAAAAATAATCTTTACCCTGGTTAAATGCATAGCAATTTTTAATTAAAAAAATTATTTAACAGGGTTTACTTTTTAAACTAAATCGGCTAATATAATAACAACGTTTAAATTATTAATAATTTATAAAAACTATGTTTAAAAACAAACAAATAGACGAAAAAGAGATTGAAACAATTATCGGTCCTTCGGTAAAGGTTAAGGGCAACTTTATAACTAAGGGGAGCATGCAAATTGACGGCGAACTTGAAGGCACCTTAAAAATTGGCAATGACTTAATCGTCGGTGAAGGAGCGAAAATTACTGCAAATGTTAATGCTAATCGAATCATGGTTTCCGGAAGCATTAAAGGGAACCTTAAGGCTAATGAAAGCCTAGAAATTACTGACACAGCAAAAGTTGAAGGTGATATTGAATCAAAAGTTTTTTCCGTAGATGCTGGAGCTCAAATTAATGGTAGGCTTAAAATGGCCGAATTAACCGCTCAAGAAAAAAGTGAAATCATCGAAGAGGTTGAAGAAGATGACGACGAAAAGACCGAAAAATAACATTCTTATCTTATCAAAAAGATCAGTAAAAGTCAATAAGTGATATGATTTAAAATTTTAAGGGAAAAACCGCTTTCTTATGTACTATTATATATATGACTCATTTTTAAACGATAATAAATATCAAAAGATTCTACACCGCATAGAAAATAGAATCGTTGATTTAGGTATTAACGGTAAAATTGGTAGAATGTCGATGCTTATTAGTCCGGAAAAAATGGTAAGGGAAGAAATCCAAAAAGGAGCTAAGACAATTGTAGTTGTTGGCAATGACAAAACAATAGACAAGGTTCTTAGCGCTGTTGCCGAAAAAGATGTTACGCTTGGAATTATACCCGTTGGCAAAGAAAATAATATAGCGAAAATATTAGGCATTCCAGAAGGAAGTTTGGCTTGCGATATAATAAGCCAAAGAAGAATTACTAAAATAGATTTAATAAAAGCCAACGAAAAATACTGCCTATCCAATATAGCGATGGAAATAAAAAAAGGTAAAATTATTTGTGAGGACAACTATGAACTATCTTTAACATCAAAAAAAGGCAAAGTATATATTTACAACCTTGCCAATAAAAATGAAATTAAAAAAACCTTCGAAATAAAACAAAATTTAGAAAAATACCTAAATCCAAATGACGGAATGATAGATATATTAATTAAACCAAATTCTAAAAAAAGAATTAGAAAATTTTTTGGTTTTTCCAAGAAATCAAAAAACGACACAAGCATAATACCAGTTAAAGAGCTAAGCATATCGGAAAAAGAGGTCCCTTCTGCAATTTGTGATAATAGCACATCCATAAAAGCACCTCTTAAAATAAAAGTTGTTCCAAACGCTATTCAAATTATTATTAGTAAAAATAGAGAATTTTAAAATGACCAAAACATCAAATATTAAAACTAACGAAGATTCAGTTTGCCCTATTTCTTTTCATGGTGTCAATAAAAAAGTAGCTAGATTAAATGCATTTTCTACTTTTTTAATAATATGTATATATCTCTTTACCCCATTTAAATTTATAGTTGTTTTACTTGCTATAGATTTTTTTATTAGAGGTTATATAGACCCTAAAAGCAGTCCGATTAGTACAATTAATAAAAATATTATAAATTTACTAAAAATTAAATCTAAAGTCATTAATGCTGGTCCAAAAATTTTTGCAGCAAAAATTGGTTTTTTAATGGCTATTCTAATAAGTATTATTTTTTATTTTTTAAAACTGACAATTCTAGCTAGTTTCTTAGCCTACTTACTAATTATCTTTTCCCTACTTGAGTTTCTGTTTGGTTATTGTGTGGGTTGTCATATGTACTCCTTAAAACATAAATTAGTCCATCGATAAAATTTATCAATAAAAAAACCGCTCATATAAAGACGGTTTTTTATTTGAAAATTTTATTTAAACTATACTGGCTACAGGCTCGCTACCCTCAATCCCCTCACTAATACTAACATCATCGACAATCATCTCTTCCTCGCTTATAGATTTAACCTGACTTCTGTGAACTATAATTTCCGGGGTCATAAATTTTTTAAGCAGACCCTCTCCTTTAATGTGATATTCTAGAACTAATTGAGAATCAACTTCTAATTCAAAATTATAAACTTTACCCAATATATCACCAGATTCGTTTTTAACAGTTAATCCTATTATTTTTTTACCGCTTATTACAGCCATATTTCAAATTAAAAATTAAAAACGTAAAAATAAAATCGAATAGATTCCCGCCTTCCTGCCCGAAATGCTACGTTGCATAACGTTGCAGGCGGGCGCGGGAATGACATAAAAAGAATATTGACAACGTAAATTAATTAACTTTTAGCTTCGCTGGTTTTTGTTTCACCTGTCTTTTTAAACATTAATTTTTGTTGAGCAACCATCAAAAGAGTTGTGGCTAACCAATATAGCGTTAACCCACCGGGTAAGCTTACACCAATAAAAATAGTTAAAACAGGCATCATGTACATCATCTGCTTGTTCATTATTGCCGTCATATTCTCACTCTTAGCACCGCTAGCTTTAACTGGCTGCTTTTTATGCATTAACATTTTAGTTTGCCAATACTGAGCCGCACCTGCTAAAAATGCTAAAACCACATTTGGATCGGCAAGATTAACCCCAAAAGACATTGAATTTAAAACTTCTGGCCTGCTAATAAAAGGATAAACCATCTCTAAGCTCTCCTCCTTAAAGCCAGTTCTTAAAATTTGAAAAACTGCTATTAAAAAAGGAAGTTGAATTATAAGAGGGAAACAAGATGAAAGCGGATTAACTTTTTCACTCTTATAAAGTTCCATTAAAGCCTTAGCTTGTTCTTCTTTTTTATCTTTATACTGTTTTTTAATCTCTTCCATTTTTGGTTGTAAATCTTGCAAAGCTTTTTGAGACTTTGTAGATTTAATTGAAAGTGGAAGCAAGATTAGTTTAATAGCAATAGTAAGAAGTATAATTGCAATTCCTATATCGTTACCAGGAATAATGTTATAGAAAAAAACCAATAGGTTAAAAAGTGGTGCGTACAATAACTGATTAAATAATTCTGTCATAATTTATTTTCTTAATTAAAAATTTACAATAAGCATATCATATCAACAATCTAAACAATATGCAAGAGTTAATGAGTTTTATTATTTCCTGTAAAACTTAGCGGCTACTTCTGGCGGAACAGAATTAATCACCAGCCCACTTCCCAATTCAACTCCGGCCCAAACACTATCCCTAGGTTGAATTTTTAAATAAAAATGTTGATCTCCATCAGAAATAACTTGATGACAAAAATAGTTATAACTAAGGCCAATACTATCCAGTTTAGACAAAATTAATTTTAAAGCTTTGGCAAAAGACAAAAATTCTTTTTTGTTCAATTTTGTAATATTATCTAAATGCCTTTTAGTAAAAATCCAGGCCTCGTAATGATACTCTGATGCATAAGGAGCAAAAGCAACAACATTACTATCCTCGAATATTCTTCTTGAGCTCTTCTTTTCCTTCTCCACTATATCACAATAAACACAACTTCCTTTTTCATCTTTATATTCGCTAGCAAGTAAAAGTTCTTCTCTAACGTCTGGCGGCAAAACCTTAGTAGCAAAAACTTGGGAATGATCATGAACAACAGAAGCACCAGCCTTTGAACCTTCATTTTTAAAAACTAAAATATAATCTAAGTGATCCATTTTAGAAATACATTTTGTCCTATCAGCATAAACCTGCAAAAGCTTTACGATGTGATTAACCGGCAAATCGGCTAAAATTTTAGCGTGATTAGGAGTATCAATGATAACTTCTTGATATCCATAAGCCTTTTTATTTAGAAGGGTAACGGCTGGAAACTTATTCTTTAAAACCATTATATCCCAATTATCCCCTTTGCCACCAAACTGCTTTACCTCTAAGCTTTTATCTGTTTTTCCTGGACAAAAAAAACAATCTCCCGTTCTTTTAATCAAGGTCTCTTCTTTAATATCCCTTGGTCTTTTGGCTCGACCAGGCGTAATAATAACATATTTATTTAAAAAATATGCTTTTCTTATCTCAGATTTTGATGCCATATATTTTATTTTTTAATTATTTTTTTGTAAAGATTTAAATATTTTTTAGCCGAATTATCCCAAGAAAAATTCTCCTTCATTCCATTAATCTGAATCTTTTTCCAAACTTTCTTATTATTATAATAAACTTTAATCGCTCTCTCTAGCTCTTTACATAAAACACCTGAAGAAAGTTTTTTAAATGAAAAACCTTTAGCTTTAATTGTATTAACCTTAGTTAGCTTTTCTTCTTTTTCACTAAGCCTTGGCACAGTGTCTTTAAGTCCACCGGTTTCTCTAACAAGCGGAATTGTACCATAGCGCATAGATATCATCTGACCAAGACCGCATGGTTCAAATCTTGATGGCATTAAAAAAATGTCTGACCCTGCATAAATTTGATTAGCAAGACTAACATCAAACATAATTTTTGTTGAAATTTTTTTTGGATATTTTTTGGCCAATTTATCTAGATGTTTTTCGTAAATTTTTTCCCCTGTTCCCAAAAACACAAACTGACAATCAAGATCAGTAAATTTTTCTGTAATTAAGTCAATCCCCTTTTGCCAAGTTAATCTAGAGACAAGACCAACCAATGGAACATCTTTAACGGGCAAGCCTAATTTTTTCTGTAAATTGGCCTTATTTTCTTTTTTCTTATTCAAGCTCTTATAATCATATTTTTTATACAGATTTTTATCTTTTTTAGGATTAAAAAAATCCATATCTATTCCATTAATAATACCCACCAAATCTTTTGTTCTTCTTTTGACTATTTTTTCTAAACCTGCGCCAAATTCCTTTGTCATTATTTCCTTTGAATAAGTTGGACTAACTGTTGTAATAGCATTTGAATTTAATATTGCCTGAACTACAAAATTTATATCCCCATCTATAGCGTCCACGCTAAGAGATGCTAAGGAATTTTTTGTTAAATTACCAGTAGACAAAATATCAACTTCTGCCTGCCCCTGATAAATAAAGTTGTGTATTGTATAAACAGTTTTAATATCGTTCCAATCTTCATCATTATTATTCTCAATTAATGAAGGGAATACACCTCTCCCCGATATAATTAAGTCTGGAATAAAACCAGCGTGATAATCATGACAATGAATTACATCGGGCTTAAAATTTATTAAAGGTAAAATTTGTAGACTTGCTAAAGAGAAAAATAAAAATCGCTCCGAGTCAAACTTTGTTGCAAAATAAACTTTATCTGATCCAAAATATTTTTTATTATCAATAAAATATATAGGAACCCTTGAACCTGGAATTTGACCTAGCCAAAGATTTATCTTTTCAACCTTTTTATTACTAATAATTTTGATATTCGATTTTATTTTTTTCAATTTATATTTTTTAACATCAATGGATCCATACTTAGGAATTATAACCCTAACGTCTGAACCTAGTTTTTTTAACGGCCCAGGAAGACTACCTAAAACATCCCCCAACCCACCGGTTTTAGCAAACGGCGCACATTCAGCCGAAGCAAGTAAAATTTTCAAGCTATTTTTCTTTGTTGACATAAAAATATTTTAAATTAATATAAATAATATTACAGACTCATTATACTATTAAAAGCTCTTTTTTAAAAAATTTAACTAGAGGAGAAAAAATTGGCAGAAAAAACAATCTCAATTAAAAGATGTACGAGAGGTTTTACTGGAATAATTACTGATAATCAAACCCAAGAAACATTAAAATGTAAAACCGCTAATACATTTAGGACTCTTTGTCGAAAATTAAGAAAAGGGGGTCTAATTCCGACCAAAATCGCTATTCACAAAAACAAACCAACAATTTTTTAATTTCCCCTCATCATCACGCCCACAGAAAACAATCCTGCTGGGCTTTTTTATTAAAAATTAAAATCTCCTTTTAAATAGTGATAAGCTAATATAAATGTTCCTGCGTTCCAAGATTGCCCCTTCATCCCCATTGCCTTACCACTCTTACCATGGAACCACTCATTAAACTCCCAATCGTTTATCTTATTTTCTTTTGCAACTCTTTCCAACTCCAGCCAAGCATAATTTTTTTTTCTTTTTTTAATAGCCATAGACCAAAAACTTCCAACGTATGGCCAAATTCCACCGTTATGATACTGTTCCGGATAATCTAAATTATCAAACTTCATATAATCTCTCCAGTCTTTATCTTTTTCTTTTATTATAGGAAAAAGGACCTTTAAAGAAAGCGGTTTATTTATTCTCTTCTTTATAATAAAATTTATTATTTTTTCTGATTTATTTTTATCGGCAACGCCAAATAAAATTGCTAAAACATTTCCATGGGCATCAAATCTTTCATTTCCTGAATATCTACTAATATAATTAAGGTAATAATCTTTTACTTTAATTTCTTTTTTAATTTTTTTAAATATATCCAAACGATAAAATTCTTTTTTTAAATAATCTGAATTCTTAGGCTTAGCTAGCTGAGGCCAGAAAATAGTATTAAGTCCATCTAAAGCTAATTTTTTTTCATTCTTAAAACCATAACTATCTAATACCTTAACCCATAAAACATTAGTATATAAAACAGCTCCGTTGCTAGGCATCATATCGGCCCAATCACTTGCCTCACCCTGCTCTAACAAACCACAGTTATTTTGATCTTGGCAAAAAAGCCAATTTAAAGCTAGTTTTATTTTAGGTTGTAGTTTTTTGTATAAATCTTTATCTTCACTGTGCTTATTATAAAAATCAACTGTTATCAACCACCATAAAGTTGAGTCAATACATCCATTATAAAAAAACAGGTTTTCTTTTTGCGTAGGATTTATTGAAAAAGAAATCTGCCCAAATTTACTTTGATATTTAGCTAACGATAAAATGCTTCTTTTGGCAACACTCAATAATTTTTTATTTCCAGATATTATCATCCCCAACGAACTTATACTTGCATCCCTACCAAAGACATTATCGTACTGAGCCCTAATTGCTTTTTTGTTAGGGGTTGAGGCCATTATGCCATACTTATTAGAATTTTTTAAAAGTAAATCCACTGAGCGGGCATAACACTCATCTATAATATTTTTTTTATTTTTTTCCATTTACCTTTTTTATATTAATCTATTATTTTTTCCACTCCCGGTAAAAGCCTAGATTTAATTTTAAAATAATCCCAAGAATACTTTGTGGGGGCACTTATTCCACTATCAAAACCATGAAAATCTGACCCTCCTGTATAAATTAATTTTCGCCCTTTTAGCTTATGTTGATAATAAGAAATCATATCCCAACCGTGATGCGGAGATAATATCTCTATACCATCTATATACTTATGCTTAAGCATTTTAATTACATCCTCCCCTGTTACTTTCTTTTTTCCTGGATGCCCTAAAATTACTTGCCCTCCTATTTTTTTATGCAAATCTTTTAACCGATGAATATTAACATGCGTTTCATCTAAAAAATATCTTTTTTTACTTTTAAATAAAAACTTGATAACCTCCCATTCATGAAGATTCTTCGTTTCTAATTGTTCTTCAATAAATTTTCTATTTTTAGGTGATTTTCTGATAGCCCTCGTAATCCCATTAGTAGGGATATAATGATTGTATTTACAAAGTATTTTTTCTATATCAATCTCTAGCCCCTGATCCTGCCAATATTTAAGAGCTTTTACCACGTTTCTACGTCTTTGAATTTGAGTTTTTCTTAAAAAGGCATGAAAAGCTGGATTATCTTTATCAAAATTATAAAATAAAAAATTTAATCTTTTCCCGACATAACGAACGTATAGTTCAATGCCAGATATTGGCTTAATGCCCTTTTGTTTACAAGCTATAAAAAATTCATCGAGGCCAGCTACAGTATTATGATCTGTAAGGGCTGCAACCTTAATGCTATTTTTAGCTAAAAAATCAACAAGTTTAGTAGGAGTCATCCTACCGTCAGAATAAGTCGAATGGAATTGTAAGTCTATGTACATAATATTATATTACGAAAAAAGTTAATGGATCACCCTTTAAATCATTTAGTCTTCGCTCTACCCTAAATAAGTCCCACATAATACCGGCAAAATCATCATTAGATATACCAGAGGTTCTTACAACCTTTTGACTTATATTTTTTAGCTTAGCGATAACAATATATAAATTTAATCTTTCATTTAAAAATCTCTTATCTAACTGCTCATTAGCCTTTAAATATTCTTCTAAAAAAACTCCTCTAAAATAGTCTGTGCTCTCACCCATAATTCCACCATAGAAAATTTGAACTAAAAAATTACCGACATCCACCAAGGGATCATTAAGTTCACTATCATCAAAATCAATTAACTTCATTTCATCTTTATCGAAAATAAAATTTTCAATCTGAAAATCTCCATGAATTAATGTTTTTTTAATATCCGAAAAGTTTTTAATCTCTTTTTTTACTTTTTTAATAGCTTCTTTAATTCTTACTTCATGTTCCTCTCGCCCCCATTTAACAAATTCCTCTAAAAAATTGAGGTGAGTAAAAATATTATTACCAGTTAAAAAATTTCTTTTTTCAATTTTAACCATGTCCACTTTGTGAAGCTCTGCTAAATATTTAGTTGCCTTTTTAATCTTCTTGCCCTTATTTTTATCTGACAATGTATTATGTTTTAATATTTCACCAAAAGATTCACCCTTAGCAGTCTCATAAACAAACAGTCCGTAATCCGCAAAGTAATGAAGTGGTTTAGCGATATACTTATCTGTACCTTTAATACTATTCCAAATCGACTTACTCATAAACCAAGATTTGTTGGCTAAATTTCCCCCTTTATAAATTCTAATTTTAGCTGTACATGACCTTTTTCTTGAACCATCATTAAATCGATAAGTTACTATTAAGCGCTTACTATAATCGGAATGTCCTCTATGATGTATCTTTAAATCTAAGTCCTTAACTTCTTTTTCAATTTTTAACTCCTCTTTATGCTTGTTTAAAAAGTTTAATACAAAATTTTTATTAGAAAAATCACTAATTATACTCTTAAAATCTTTTTCTCCTAAAAGTAAATTATCGAGGTAGTCAAAGCTTTCTCTAAAAATAATCACAGAGGCCTCTTTGGCCTTAGATATCTCTGTAACTAACTTAATCCTAGTCTTGTTATTTATATAATTTTTCTTATAATCATTTTCTATGCCTTCAAGAGAATCGTCTATTATCTTTAAAAAATTGCCCATTAAAATAACAATATTTAAATGAAAAAGTCTTTTACTTTTTTTGATTCTCTTAAGTGCCTCTTTCTTAAGTTCTTTTTGCTTACCCTTAACATTCCAACTAGCTAAATATAATCTAACTACATCACTAAGTGGATTATCTAAACGTATATCTGTCCAATCTATAAAAGTTAAACTTTTACCCCCTCTAACTAAAACATTCTTAGGATTTAAGTCCCCATGACATAAAACTAAGCCTTCATCAAGCTTTTTATTATTAGTGTCAATAAATTGCTTAACTTTTAAAAAGGACTCGTTACCAAAATATTTAACATAAACATCTTCGTATTTAAGAAAATGTTTTTTAGATCCAGTATAACCAATCTTATCTAAAGCAATTAATGAGTTAAACTTTTCGTAAGATTCTTTTTTATTTTGAAGATACAAAATTAAATCAATTACTTTTTCCGGGATATAATACTTGGTATTTCTTTTACCGATTAAAAAATAGTAACCATTCAAAGATATTCCTTCAACCATTTTATATAAAATATACTCTGGATCTTTTTTTGCATCATAACTTACAATTTCATATGGAAAATTTATATTAGGACTTTCCCCTAAAAAAATGCTAATAAAAATTTCGTTGATAAATTGTTGTCTTAATTTTTCTGTTTTTCTTTTTCTAACTTTTAATATAAAATTTTTCCCTTTTTCATCTATACATTGCTTAACAACAAAATCACCGCTTGTGCTCATATTATACAAAATCTTCAAGCTATTATCTGATAATATTTTTTGTATTCTTTTTTCTAGTTCTTCTTTAGTCATTTTTTTTGTAATATTTACTCCAATGTTTTTTCCAAACTAATTCCTCTACTTTTAAATATAGTTTTTCTGCTTTTAATTTATCTTGAACTGAAATTAAAGCTAAGCTCCTAACGCTTTTTATTAGGTCTTGAGCTCCAGATATAACCTGATCAGGATGCCACGACGGACCATCCCAAAGATCAAAGTCCTTTTCACTTGCCCACCAATAAACACAACTTGATAATCCCCTATCAAGACGATAACGCGCCCACTTATATCCTTTATCCTTTCTATTTCCTTCAACTAATTTTAAGGCTAGGTCAGTAAGCTCCCATAATTTTATATGAATTTTATTTTTGGGATTTTTCCATAAATAAAGAGACTCCTTATTTTTAAGCTCTTTTTCGCTAGTATCCCAAGAAGCTATTTTTGGATTAATTATTTCTTTTTGTCTAAGCCCATCTAAAAACTCACTTACCGTTTGACACTTTACCCTTTTATCGTTAACTGCGTAATAAAAATCCCCCGTATAATCAATATGCCTATCGCCATATAGCTCAGCGTCAGTTCCACTTAAAACAACCTCTGGTAAATGGTCTTCGTTTAATAACCCTAAAATAATTTTTGGCGGATAGTCTTTTGAATAATTTCTGTTTCTAAAAATAATTTGCAGGCCTGAATTTTTATCTATATATTTTTTATTATAATCAACTTGGTTAAATTTCCCTTTATAAGATAATTCATCTAAAATTATCCATTTAATTCCTATAGTTTTTAAATATTTTGCCACTTTTTTATCGTAAACCATCTCTGGGAAGAAAAACCCTTTAATCTTTACTTTAGGGAAAAACTTATTACTAATTTTAATATTTCTTTTGATTTGCCTTTTGGCTTCTTTAAGTGGAACTAGGGCTAAAACTGGATGATAAGCTGCGCTTAAAACAAGTTCAATCCTTCCCCCTAAGGCCAATCTATTTATATCTTTAATTAAATCATCATAGCCAAACTCTTCTAAGTGCTCTAGGAGTGAAGCATTAATATTAACCGTTGCCCTTGCCCTTTTATTTTCTTTTAAAATTTTAACAATAAAAGAATAGCTATTTCTTTGCGCTGCTCGGATTGTATCTTCATTTATACTAGGCGGTTGATATAAATGTAAAAAATTTACCCACTTAATATTTTTATTTTGATTATTTTTTTTCATTATTTTTTCTTCTCTTTATGGCCATTTTATAAAGTTGAATATATTTTTTAGCTGGCACCTCCCAAGAAAAAGATAATTTCATACTTCTCCAGGTTAAGTATTCCCAACTACTAGGGTATTTATAGTCCTCAATAGCCCTAGTTGCAGCTACTAAAAACTCTTGTTCATTATATGATTTAAACACAAAACAATTACCCCTG
>Ga0233446_1001432_pt1 | contig 17872 bp, 15 predicted proteins | sample SI_124_October20_4_FD_182780 | JGI IMG/M metagenome (GOLD analysis project Ga0233446, IMG submission 182780) | Seawater microbial communities from Saanich Inlet, British Columbia, Canada - SI_124_October2016_120_MG | ecosystem: Environmental > Aquatic > Marine > Inlet | place: Canada: British...
GAGTTAGTAAGATAATGAAAGAAATTGCCATTAATAATAGAAAGATAGGTCAAAAGTATCCTCCTTATGTCATCGCTGAGATGTCAGCAAATCATAATGGCGATATTAATAATGCCTATAAAATTATTGATATGGCTAAAGCATCTGGAGCTGATGCAGTTAAATTACAAACTTACACACCAGACACCTTAACAATTGATAGTAAATTACCAGATTTTCAATTAACAGAAGGACTTTGGGGCGGTCAAAGCTTGTATGAGTTGTACGAGGGCGCTTATATGCCATGGGAGTGGCACAAGCCTTTGTTTGATTATGCAAAAAAAATCGGAATTACAATATTTAGCTCTCCATTTGATAATACTGCCGTTGATCTATTAGAAGACTTAAATACACCAGCTTATAAAATTGCTTCTTTTGAAGCGGTAGATCTTCCTTTAATCAAATATACCGCCCAAACCGGAAAGCCAATGATTATCTCAACAGGCATGGCAGATGCACAAGAGATTCAAGAGGCGATTGAAGCTGCACGAGAAGGTGGATGCAAAGAGTTAGCTATATTGCATTGCGTGAGTGGCTATCCAGCACCAGCAGGGGATTATAATTTGAGAACGCTTGTTGACATGCAGCAAAAATTTGGTTTAATTATGGGTTTATCTGACCATACAATTGACAATACAACGGCAATAACCAGTGTTGCATTAGGCGCATCAATTATCGAAAAACATGTGACATTAGATCGCAAAGGTGGTGGCCCTGATGATTCTTTTTCACTCGAATATGAAGAGTTGCTAGAGTTGTGTGTAAATGCTAAAACAGCATGGGAAGCGCTAGGAAAGGTTGATTATGGTCGAAAGTCTAGCGAGCAAGGTAATGTTAAGTTCCGTCGTTCTCTGTATTTTGTTAAAGACATTAAAAAAGGTGAAGTAATTACTGCGGAACATGTCAAAAGTATTCGCCCTGGCTATGGCTTGCATCCTAGATATTTGAGTAAAATCATTGGAAAAACTGTAAAGAAAAATATTAATTCTGGCGTAGCAACAAGTTTGGAATTGATCTTAGTATAGTAAAAAACGATTTATAAGGATAATTCTTATAAACTAATAAGGGTAAAGATTACAGTTATGACAAAAATTTTAGGAATTTCATTTGAGACTATCGATACAAAAATTGTTGCGGCAAGTTTGGCACAATTAAAAAATAGCACCCCTTGTGAAACATCAATCTTTGCAGGTGATCCATATCAAGTGAATTACACATCTGCGCTACAAGATCTTGAACGTATAAAAAACCAATATCAAATCCCAATTTTTACTATTAAAGAATGTCTTGAAAAACAATATCAAGAAATAGAAAAAATTGATGTAATAAAGTCCAAACTTTCAAAATGGGTTAAAAAGAACAAGATAGATACGCTCACTTCTGATCTTTTTTCATCTGATCATATATTTTCTTACTATGAGCGATCTCCTTATTACAATGTAATGAGCGAGAACGAGAAGCTTAGTATATTTTTATCTTTTTGTGAGCGCACTACCGCCATATTTGAAGAAAAAGATCCAGAATTAGTATTTTGTATAGGAAAAAACTACGTTATAAAAAATATAGTAGCAGCTATCTGCAAGTCAAGGAATATTAAATTTGTTGTTTTAGACCATACTAGAATAGGAGCAAGATATGCATTTTTTCAGGGTTTTTTTTCTAGCAAGGGTGAATTCGAAGTTTGTGATGAGTATTTGTTAAAAGCTAAAAAATATATTGATAGAACATCTATAAAGCTGAATGATGGTGTTGTTTCAGGTGGACTCTATACAAGCGCAACAGAGAGTCAGGTAGATAGACTGACAACGAATAACAAGGCGATATTATCAAGATTCAGTAGTGAATTAAGGTTAATTTTTAAATATACTATCAGGTTCTTTAAGGAGTTTAGAAATAGGGGTGTGGCAACTGTCTTGAATCCTTATACATCAAATCCATTTTATACACTTGCTTATTATTATCTCAATTCTATTCGACGGTTGAGATACACGTACTTCGGACTTCCGTATACTGCTAAAATTCCTCCGGGATGTGATTTTTTTTATTTTCCTCTCCATCTTAGGCCAGAAAGTAGCATCTTAACGTTAGGCAAGGGGCTGGATGATGAGGTTGCTCTTGAATATCTTATTCGTAAACTACCTAAAGAGGCTTATTTGGTAGTTAAAGAAAATCCAATGATGATAGGGGATCGGCGAAAGAAGTTCTATCGATGGGTTAGTCGTCAGGCATCTGTAATACTAGTCGACCCACTTATGTCAAGCTATGAACTGATTATAAATTCAAAGGGTGTTATTGGCATTTCAGGGACTGCATTGCTTGAAGCGGCAATACTTGGCAGGCCTACTCATGCTTTTGGCCACCCTGAGTTCCGAGATTTTATGACAAGTTCTGGGTATGATGACCTAGATAAATTTTTTCATTTAGCTCTTAGCGATGATTTATGTATTAACAGTCAGCTTGATAATGAAATATATAAGTATATTGGCTGGGCACTTGAAAATGGTATGGATTTGAGTATTGATAGATCCCTATTGGAAGATAATGGGGCCCTAGACAAGGCGGCCAAATTAATTGCTAAATCTCTCGGAAGATTTATATAGTTCCGTAACTTAAATTAATTTATATGATACGCAATAAAGTGAATATTAAAAAAGTTATTATAAAATGAAAAAGATAATTCAAGATTTACTTGCAATATTCGATATGAGGTTGGTGCGTGCAAGTCGTTATAAAATTTTAAATTTATCTGATAAAGAGATTTCTCCAATATCTGTACCTTACTATGTAAATAGTCAGCCAGCATTGGTTGAGCTTGATTGTAATGTTGGGAGAACAAATCGCTGGTTTGATTTATCCAGAAATAGTCTCGACCCTCACTATTACGCACTAAAAAAGGGAATTAATGAAGGGTTATCAGGTGATGCTTTTATTGAGCGGGTGAGCAAAATCCTAGAAATTAACAAGGATATGAGTGTGTCAAAAAATGCCGCTGAACAATTTGGCCTAGGTGATTTTGAAACTAAGTTGAATGATTATCCTTTTTGGGCGGAAGTGCTACCATGGCATATCTGTACTATTAATGAGGTGGTTAAAAAAACCCCTTTTGAGGTAAAAAAAAATAGATCAATGCACAATCTTATTATTGAAAGTAATGATCCTGATGAGATTATGAGAATTGATAGGGAATATTCAATCTATTCCCATGCTGAACAGTATGAAAAATTACTTTATTCAATAAAACAAAAAGGCTTGCTTCAATCTGAAAAGTATGGGCTTATACATGCTGAGATTCTTATCAAAGATGGTGAGTATCGATGGAAGCCAGGCGTAGATGGGAATCATCGAACAATTTTGTCAGCTGCAATGGGTATTAAAAAAATCCCTCTTATCGTGGATAAGATTATTAGATATGAAGATTTAGAGTATTGGCCAAATGTGGTGAACTCGACATTTTCCAAAAAAGAGGCAGAGATAATCTTTAACCGGATATTTGACGCCTCCCCTCCAGAATTTTATTCACAGTGGGTCAGTCACTGCGCCCAATCTATTAAAAAAAATAATTAAAGAAAACATATGTGTGGAATATTAGGAACATTACCAAAAACGGAGCATTGTATATTTAAACATGCTTTGGATACGCTTAAACATCGTGGCCCTGACGACTTTGGTGTTGAAACAGTTAATAATGAAATAACGCTAGGACACAGAAGGTTATCAATAGTGGATATTGATCATGGGCATCAACCTATGTTTGATAATACCAAAAGGTATTCCGTTGTTTTTAATGGTGAGATTTATAATTTTATTGAAATCAAGAAGGAGCTTGAGGGATTAGGCTGTAGATTTAAGTCCAATTCTGATACAGAAGTTCTGCTTAATGCGTATATAAAATGGAATGATAAGTGTGTTTTGAAGTTTAATGGAATGTGGGCTTTTGCAATTTGGGATGATTATAAAAAAGAACTTTTTTTATCTAAAGATAGATTTGGGAAAAAACCTTTATTTTATGCTGAAATAAATGGAAAGTTTATCTTTGCATCTGAAATGAAAGCAATATATCCCTTTCTTAACCAGGTAAGACCTTCGAAAGACTTCCATTGGATGAAAAATAATATTTTTGCGTATGAATCAACAGAGAAGTGTTTGATTGATGGCATAAAGAGGTTTCCATTGGGGAGTAATGGGGTTTATAAAAATGGTAAGTTAAAAACATACAGATATTGGAATACATTAGATCATTTGATTGATGTTCCGCGTAATTACAATGAGCAAGTAGAGCAATTTAGAGAGTTGTTTCTAGATGCCTGTAAAATAAGAATGAGGTCTGATGTACCAATAGGCACAGCTCTTAGTGGTGGGCTTGATAGTAGTGCAACAATATCAGCCATGGCACACCTATCCAATGGTCAAATTGATTATGGAAAAAAAGATTGGCAGCATGCATTTGTTGCATCTTTTCCAGGGACCCCGTTAGATGAATCAAAATACGCAAAGATGGTAACGGATCATATTGATATTGAAGCAACATATATTAATATCAATCCATTAAAGCATTGGGATAATCTTGAAGAGTATTTTTATAAGTTTGAGGAGTTATATATTACTAGTCCCATACCCATGTTAATGACTTATAGTGGCGTTAAGCAATTTGGAGCAACTGTTACTCTTGATGGTCATGGTGCTGATGAACTTTTTAGTGGGTACGGCCATTTACTTGAGGCACTTTGGGATAGTAAATTCAATGTTAAGAGCACTATAGATATCTTAAATACACACATTGATACACTTAGCGATGATGCTCAATTTGGAAGAACAAGTAAGCTATCAATATATTTAAATTACATGAGTAGAAAGATCATTAAAAATTTTTCTGGAAAAAATTTAAATTCAAAAGACGCGAAGCATGTAAATTATAAAAAATTGGATAATTTTTCAAAACACTTATATGTGATTTTTCATGAAACTATATTACCTACACTCTTAAGAAATTATGACAGATACTCAATGATGAATAGTGTTGAAATACGAATGCCCTTTATGGATCATAGAATTGTTTCTTATGTAAATTCATTGCCATATAGTAGTAAATTTGGCAATGGGTATACTAAAAAAATGATTAGAGATGCAATGGATCCATACATGCCAAAAGAGATTACATGGAGAAAATCAAAGATTGGATTTAACACGCCTATTGTTGATTGGATGCAAGGAGATTTAAGAGAGTGGTTCGGTGATACAGTTCATGATCAAGCCTTTACAGGATCTGATCTTATTGACAATCCGCTGCAATTAAAAAGCGATATCATGGACATAGTAAATAGAAAAAATTCCAATTATTCTAAAGCTCAAAAATGTTGGACAGAATTGTCACCATACATTTGGGGAAAGTCTATTTTGAATAAAAACTATAAATATGAATAAGCTTGCTCCAATAGTGCTTTTTGTCTATAACAGGCCGGAACATACAAAGCAAACAGTTGAGGCTTTACAAAAAAATGAACTAGCAATAGAAAGTGAGCTTTTTATATATAGTGATGCCGCTAAAAATATAGGTGTTAAAGCAAAAACAGATGAAGTTAGAAAATATATAAAAAGTATAAACGGCTTTAAAAGAGTTACTGTAATTAAGCGAGAAAAAAACTGGGGACTTGCTGCTTCAATCATAGATGGTGTAACTAAAATAGTAAATGAATATGGGAAGGTTATAGTTCTTGAAGATGATTTGGTTACGAGCCCTTACTTTTTAAAGTTTATGAATGATGCTTTGGAGTTATACAAGGATGAAGAGAAAGTTTGGCATATAAGTGGATGGAACTATCCTATTAAAATAGATGGGTTAGATGATGTATTTCTATGGAGGCTTATGAACTGCTGGGGATGGGCTACTTGGAAAGGTAGATGGAAACATTATGAAAAAGATGCTGATAAAACTATAAGTGAATTTAACAAAGAAGATATTAAAAGATTTAACCTTGATAGTGCTCAAAATTTTTGGAATCAAGTAACAGGAAATAAAGAAAAGAAAATAAATACATGGGCCATTTTTTGGTATGTGGCTATTTTCAAAAAAGACGGGCTATGTTTAAACCCCTCTCAAACTTTTGTAGAAAATATTGGGCATGATGGCAGTGGCGTTAATTGTGGAGAAAGTGAAGCATATGCAGCAAATATATCAATGCATAAAGATATAAAGTTTGTATCAAAGATTAATGAAAATAAAATAGCATTAGAGAGAATACAAAATTTTTACAAATCTCAACAAAAATCATTGCTAGTAAGAGTTATCAATAAACTAGCAAGAATGTTATATGGAAAAAATATAATAAACCTAAACTAATCAATGATTATAAGTTTAAAGATGAAAATATTTTGCATTTTAAAATATATAATTTAGAGATATTGGTCAAAAAAATAAATTGAAAGTGAGATAAAAATGAAAATCCTAATAGTAAACAAATCAGATATTCAAGGTGGAGCAGCAAGAGCAGCATACAGGTTACATAAATCACTTTTGGCTCAAGATATTGATAGTCAAATGTTAGTAACAAGTAAAAGTGGTGATGATTTTACTGTGGTAGGCCCTCAGACAAAAGTGCAAAAACTTATAAGTAAAGCACGACCTACACTTGATAATATTCCCACTAAGTTTTATAAAAATAGAACAAAGACACCTTTTGCCATTTCGTGGCTACCATTTAGTAATATTGTGGACAAGATAAATGAAATAAACCCAGATATAGTGCATCTTCACTGGATATGTGGAGGGATGATGAGAATCGAAGATATAGCTCGTATAAAAGCCCCTATAGTTTGGTCGCTTCATGATATGTGGGCTTTTACTGGTGGATGTAATTATGATGAAGAGTGCCAAGGATATAAACTAGAGTGTGGAAACTGTAAAGTTCTTGGAAGTAAAAAAGAGAATGATCTAAGTAAGAAAATTTTTAATCGTAAACAAAAAATTTACAATCAAAAAAAAGATATTACTATCGTAGGACTAAGCAATTGGCTAAATGAAACTTCAAAAATTAGTACTCTTCTAAAAGATAAAAATCATATAAATATACCCAATCCTATAGATACAACTATTTTTAAACCATCTGATAAAGAAAAGTCAAGAGAGCTATGGAACTTACCAAAAGATAAAAAACTAGTGCTTTATGGGGCGATGGGTTCTACAAGTGATCCACGAAAGGGATTCAAAGAACTTAGTAACGCTATGATAAAGCTAGAAGAAGGTGATGATATTGAGTTTGTAGTATTTGGAAGCAGTAAACCACAAAATGCACCTGACTTTGGATTTAAAACTCACTACTTAGGTAGTCTTGCAGATGATGTAAGTTTAGTTACTTTATATAGTGCTGTCGACGTAATGATTGTACCAAGTTTACAAGAAAATTTATCAAATGCTATTGTGGAAAGTTTATCATGTGGTACACCTGTAGTCGGATTCAGTATAGGTGGAAATTCAGATATGATTAATCATAAAAAAAATGGCTATTTAGCAAACTCTTTTGATACAAGTGATTTAAAAGATGGTATTGAGTGGATATTGAATGCTTCAAATTATGATGAACTTTGTGTTAACGCTAGAAAGAAAGTGATGCAAGACTTTGATAGTGTTGTTGTGGCTAGAAAGTATATAGAACTTTATGGAGATATTTTAAATCAGGAAATGGCGTAAGATTATTTTAGAAGTTTTTGGATGGTAAAGTAAGTGAAAAACAAATGAGAGAAAAATGAAAATAGCAATTATTGGAGCAGGGTGGTATGGTTGTCATATAGCTAAATCTTTAAAAAACAAGGGTTTAGAAGTAAAAATTTATGAAAAAGAAAGTGACATATTTCTTCAAGCTTCAAGCAAAAATCAAAATAGGCTGCATTTAGGTTTTCATTATCCAAGATCCTACATAACTAGAAAACAGTCAAAAATAGGTTTCGATAGGTTTTTAAATGAATATGGATTTGCATGTTGCAAAGTTCAAGAAAATATATATGCGGTTGATGATGAAAATTCATTAATTGATTTTAAAACTTTTAAGCAAATAATGACAGAGTCTGGGCTAGAGTTCGAAGAGGTTGATTATCCTTTCCATAATTATAAAAATTTATCAGGATTTTTAAAAACCAATGAAATGCTTATTTTATTTAAAAAAGTGAAAGAGTATTTTAAAAATAAATTAAAGGATGATATTGTATTTGATACAGAATTAACCAAGAAAGATATAGTTTTTTTTGAAAAAAAAATACAAGTTAAAAATGAAGAGTTTGATTATCTCATCAATTGCACATGGGCAAAGTTTAATCCTTTCTCAAATCTAGATTTTTACTATGAAGCATCAATTGTTTTGTTGTATAAATCAAAGTTAAAAAATATAGCTTTAACAATAATGGATGGAAATTTTATATCATTATATCCATATAACGATGAGTTATATACATTGACTTCTGTGAAAAACACACCTTTAGGAAGGTATGAAAATTTAGAGCAAGCTGAAAAGAGAATAAACTTAATCAATGAAGATGAGGTGCTAAATTTAAAATATAAATTTGAAGAAGAAATTTTATATTACTATCCAAAATTCTTAGAAAATTTTTTTTATACTGACCATTATTGCAGCGTGAAAACTAAGTTAAATGTTAAAAATGACTCTAGGGAGTGTATAACGGAAATAAAAGGTAGAGAGATTTTTATATTTTCAGGAAAGATTGACACAATCTTTTATGCTGAAGATGAGGTGTTAAATTTTTTAGATCTAAAGGATAAATAAATGCTTGATAAAATTTGTGTAATAGGGGGTAGTTCAAATATTATAAAAAAATATAAAGAAAAATATTTTGACAATCGAATTGTAACTGTTGGAAGATCGCAGAATGATGATATAAATTTAAATATTTCAATAGAAAATTATGAAGAACTTTTGGAAAAAGTACCGATGGATTGTGGCAGGTATATTATTACACTTGGTAAATTATATTCTAAAAAAATATTGGATCAAACTAAAGAGGAAACTTTAAATAGTATAGCGATAAACTTACTTGCGCCAATAAGTTTAATTGAAAAAATCTTTGATATAAATAAAAAAGCACGAATTGTTATATTAGGATCTGAATCAGGATTTAAGGGTTCCTATGATACTACTTATTTTTTAACTAAAGCAGCCGTGTCTTGTTATGTAAAAGAAAAGCATATTAAGTATTCAGAGCAGCAATTGGTTATGATAGCGCCATCTTTAATACTTGATACAAAAATGACGCAAGATAGGAAAGATATAGATAGTGTGTTAAAAAAAACTAAAGACCATCCTAAAAAAAGATACCTATACAGCGAGGAAGTGGCAGATTTAATGCATTATGTGTTATTTGTTGACAAAGGCTATATAAACAATGAAATCATTAATATGAATGGCGGCAAGTTCGCTAGGATGACTTGAATTCGCACATTAAGTGCAATTATTTCTAAGCCGTTAATAAATTAAGACAACAATTTAAGATTTAAAAGACAGAGATATAAACAATAAATAACAGCCCTTGATGCCTGTATAATTTCAGGTCAACCTCAACTGTATGAGTATAAAAAAAGTATAGAGTTTTAGGCCCTGTCCCTGAGAAGAAATTTAGAGAGATAATTTATTTATTTTCTGAGGGCTTTAGTGTAACTCAACTCTCTCATTTAACAAAATATCTAGACCAAGTATTATCAAATATCTCAAGCAATGATCATTCATAGTAAGCCTCTCACGTTACTTGTCTCAAGCTATATTAGTTTGTTCGTTGGTTTTTATTTATGGACAACACTAAATTATCAAATTGGCCAAGTCGATGATTCAAGGTATTTATATACTGCGTTATTTGTTTTGTCTTTTTTGTTCTTTTTTCCATCTGTAATTCAAATTAACCCAGTAAAGCCTTTAATTGTTTTTGTTTTTTATTGTTGTTTTTTAATGATAATACACGGTGATCTCCTCCATGCAACTTTATATATTATGTGGCTAATATATGCATTAATTATATTGCCAAAATTATTTAGTTTAAATTTTGAAATTTTTCAGACGTATATCAATGTAATTTTTTACGGAACACTTGTTTTGTTATTTTTATTGTTTTTATATGCGTTGTTTTCTGAAGTAAATGTATATTTTGAGGCTGGAGGGAGGAGATTGAGGTATACCAGCGGACTTTCAAATCCTAGTATTTATGCGAAACTTGTTGCAACATCTTTATGGTTATCTTTTCTTCTCTTTATATTAAGTAAGCGTGCAATTTATTTAATATATATGATAGGGCTGTTTTTATTGCTTATTTTGGCAGATATGCGCACTGATTTATTTGGTGCAATCATAGGGATTTCTGCGTTTCTTGTGTTGAATTCAAAACGAAAATTTACTTATATTTCTATAATTATGTTAGTTGCTGTTTCTGCATTGGTATGGATTATGCTGAATTTTTCAATATACGATGTAGATAAGATACTATCCGGACGAATTTATCTGTGGCTTAATTTGTATAATGAGTCCGGGTTCGGTGAAAGTGCTAAGGTTTTTTTAGTTGGTTCAGGTGATTATAGTGAGCATTATGATAGTCAGTGGCTTGAGATATTGTTAAAGTTTGGTTTAATTGGATTCGCTATTTTTCTGTATGCATTTATTTATTTATTTGTAAAACTAGGCAGGGCAAGAAAAAACGAAACTAATGTGCTTTATAAGGGAATCTTTACTTGGGGGCAAGCGCTTTGGATTGCATTTGGCGCACAAGGCGTGACATTGTATATTTTTCCATCGCTCGGTAATACGTATAATTTAATTTTGATACCAATTATTGTGGCAGCTTCTTTTCTTGCGGAAAAAAGAAGAAAGATTGTGAGCACTGTTCAATGATTAATAATTCCTTTATGGGCACATCGACACTTGATCTTAAAATTGGAATTGCGATAGCGACATATAACTCCGATCGAGTGATAGAGCGCTGTTTGTCTAACCTAAAAGATAGAAAATATGTCGTGGTAATTTTTGATGATGCAAGTACAGATAAAACTTTAGACATTGCTCAAGCCATTATTCCAGATGTCGTTGTATTAAAAGGTGATGGCTCTGCCTGGTGGGGTGGAGGAACCGCTCAAGCTGTGGATAAATGTTTCTCCATGGAGTGTGATTTTGTATTAATGCTGAACCCAGACTCAATTATTAGTGCCGAAGATATTGAGCGTTTGATTGATTACACATTCAAAGACCCCTATCTTATTGCGGCAGGACTTGTGGTTAGAGACGATGATGAAGGCAGGGTGTTTTGGGGAGGATCAATGCGTATGAAAATACCAGGCATTCCTGTATATACAAATAGGTATATTTTAAAGAAAAATTCCAATGCCTCAGAAATTAGCACAGAGCCTTACAAGACTGACGAGGTTCATGGAAGGGGCGTCTTAGTATCTCGTTCAGTATACGACACGATTGGGACATTGGATTGGAGGGAGTTCCCACATTATGGCGCAGACAATGACTATTCAATGCGCGCTCTATCTGCAGGTATAAAATTAATGATACTACCCGAAGTCAAGGTTCGCTTGGTAGTCGAGAATAGTGGCATGAAATTGCAATCTAAATCTTTTAGCATTCTGAGATTCATCGAAATTTATAATTTCTTGACAAATCGAAAAAATGGAGAATATATCCGTGTTCTTTGGCGTCTAAATCGTCGCCATACTCCATGGCTAGCTGTAGTTCCAAGCTTTTTATTCAATTTGCTATATATTATATTTCGAAAGCTACACTAAGATTGATTGTTTATTTAGAATGATTACTAAATTTGTGAATATTTTTCGATTTTGAGAAGGAGTTTATTGGACGGATGTCATTAAACATATTGATAATACAGGGGGGGTCAAATAAAAAACTGCCCTCAGGAGAGCAGACAGTAATACTAAATGAGTCTACATATTTGGCAAAAGATAACGTTGTAAATGTAGAATATATTGATAATGGTATTGGTATTTTTGGAAAGTTATCCGGCTTAATTTGGTCTTTTGCTAATTATAGAAAAGTTATAAAATTTATAGATAAATATAACCCTAATATAATACATTTTCATACTGTAGTTCCGTATCTTAGTTTGTCTGTATTTTTTGCAGCTAAAAGAAAAAATATAAAAGTAGTTCAGACCCTGCACAATGGAAGATGGATTTGTGTTGAGGGCGGCTTTGTAAGAAAAGGAAAATATTGTGAAAAATGCATTGGAAACAGCGGGCTTTTTGGTGCTATATACGGGTGTCAAAACGGAAGATTAGTATCTATTTTGCTCGTTATGACTAATCTTATTTTTAGATATTTACAAAGAAACTATAAATTGGTTGATAAATTCATACCTGTTTCTGATTTTATAAAGAAAAAACATATCCAGTCTGGGTTCTCCAAGAGAGATCTGAAAGTGAATAACAACGGCATTGATATTGAACTAATAGAGAAAATTACGAATAGTAATAATATAGAAGTTAAACCTGCTGGAATTGTATTTGCTGGAAGAGTGTCTGAAGCAAAAGGTGTGGCAGTCTTAAAGTATATAATGCCTATAGCAAAGCATCATACATTTCATATCATTGGAGATGGCCCAGAATTGAATGAATTGAAAAATTTTAGTATAATGAATGGGCATACAAGGGTCATTTTTTGGGGTAAACAAGATTATGAAGACACACTGAAAATAATGAGTGGTGCTGTATGCACAATTGTACCGTCCCAAATGGGTGAGCCTTTTGGCTTGGTAGCAGTTGAATCAATGGCATTAGGCGTGCCAGTAGTTTCATCAAATATGGGTGAGCTGGGTAGCCTTGTGAGTCGTGGCGGCGGAACCGTTGTTAATGCAAGAGAGTTTGAGCAATTTAAAAAATCTATTGAAATGTATCTTAAAAATCATGATAAAGCAAAGTTAGCAGGAATAAAGGGGCGGGAATATGTTAATCAAAATTTATCTAGCCAATCTAGGGTCGAGGCGTTAATTAATATTTACAAAGGCTTGTAAAATTGTCTAATATTATTGTATTTAGTGGCACTGACGGATCTGGAAAAAGTTCACAAATAAGACTACTGAAAAAATTCTTTGAAGAGCAGGGTTGTAAGGTTCAAGTGATATGGGCAAGGGGCGGGTATACGCCACTGTTTTCTTTTGGAAAAAAGATCTTACGTATATTATTGGCAAAAAAAATTCCTAAAGCTGGAGCAAATCATTCTAGAAGTAAGATGTTAAAGAAAAAGTCCATATCTAGCACCTGGCTTACAGTTGCTATTTTGGATTTATTTTTATTTTATGGCGTGTATGTTCGAGTACTTAGTTTGCTTAATTTTATTGTAATTTGTGACCGATATATTGAGGACACTGAGATTGATTTTAATAGGAACTTCCCGGATACTTTTAATTCAGAATCTTTTCTTTGGAAGTTATTAATCTGGTCTTTACCTACGCCCAGACAGTCGTTTCTATTATATGTTCCAGTTGATATAAGTCTTATTCGGTCAAAGATGAAAGGCGAACCATTCCCTGACACCTCTGAGACTCTAAGCTTTAGATTGAAAGCTTATCTTGACGAGTCTATCTTTTCTTCTGATAAGTATCATAAGGTCGATTGTCGACAGCCTATTGAAAACATACAGGCAGAAATCAGAGGAAAATTTAAGGAATTGTCTTGAGGATTCAGCTGCTTCGTAAAAGAGAGAATTTTTTGGAAATCTTTCAAAAATCTATTTCAGCCTTTTGCCAAGAAAAATATTCACATGCTGATCATGAGAATATTGATTATATTATCAATGATTACTTAAATATCATATATCCGTCAAAAATAAATCGTAACGACTTGGTGGATTTGGTTGGTGAGTTCAAATACCATCGTAAATTTTATCGACGAATTCTACAATCTATTTATACATTTTTAGCTATTAGATGGCCATTCGAAGCAATTTTATCTTCAGGTGTGATTTCAATCTCATTACCTTGCAATATTAATGAGAGATGGGTTTTTATACCTGGAAATCACAGTATTAGGATTGTCGCTTTAGATAAGAATCACTGTTTTGTATTTTTAAAAACCGGATTTAATAAAAAATTTATAGATTCAGATGCTAATATTAGATTAATGTATCCATGGTTAAAATCACCTAAAGTTTTTCAGCAAAAGAATGCTTGGTATGAAGAGCAAAGAGTGATAGGCCTGCCTTGGAATAGGCTGTCATCAGATGATTTGAAGAAAAAAATTATTATTAAAGCTCAAAATCAATTATCAAAACTGTACCGAAAAACAATTATTAGCGTGCCTGTAGCTGATTATGTGCCACAATTATGTAGTGACATAATATCTTTATTAAATACTTCATTTTCTTCATTGTCAGATGACGATAAGGCTGCTATATATAATTTTGTTAGTGAGCAAGAATTCTTGCTTGAAAACTATTTTGATGATAAAAATATTGACTTAGTGGAAGCACATGGGGACTTTCAACCTGGAAACATATTGTGTTCAGAAAATGATTTTTGGATAATAGACTGGGAATATTCCGATCAACGTTCAATTTTTTATGATGCTTTGGTTTTTGATCTTGAGTGCCGATTTCCATCTGGTTTAAGTATGCGTCTTGATAAGAAAATAAATGAATTGAGCATCATGAGAGACTATCTAAGGTGGACTAGCCAATCATTGGATGATAAAAAAATTCATTATTTTTCTATATTCTTCTTAGAGGATCTGTTGTTGAGAATGGGTGAAATATCAGTGGAATCAATACAAGCGAAATCTGAAGCTTTATCTACTTATTTAGCTGAACTTGTAGCAATTCAAAAGATATTGATTGAGCATATTAAAAATTAACATGCCAAAGGCAACTAAAATTCTTTTTTTAAATCAAATGGCTGGCCCATTATTTAGAGAGTTGGCAGAAGACTTGGCATTACAAATGCCTAGTAATAGTACACTCTTAACAGGTCATCCAGATACCTTAGCGTTAGGAAGCTCTACTAGTAAACTACTGATTTCTGAGGCGCCAATTTATAATAGAAAATCAAAGTTATCCAGAGTGCTTTCATGGATTAACTATTCTCTAGTCTCATTCTGGCAGATGCTGAAGGCTGATAAAAATACAATAATTTTTCTTGTATCAAACCCTCCTTTTTTAGGGTTTTTTGTTCTGATTATCAATTTTATAAAGAAATCTCAGTACGTAGTATTGGTATATGACATTCATCCAGACATTTTAATTAGTTTTGGCGTATTAAATGAAAACTCATTTGTTGTTAAGGTATGGAGAGCAATGAACCAAAAAGTATGGAGTAGATCGATCGCCGTATATACAATTGGAAATGTAATGGCAGAAAACTTAACTAGACAGTTCAATGTAAAGAATACTAAGTTAGGCCGCGTTGGTGTTATTTCTCCATGGGCCGACACCAATAAAATTAAACCAATTGATAAGGCTGACAATCCATTAAGTAGTAAGCTAAATCAAGATGACAAGGTTGCCATTTTATATTCAGGGAATATGGGTATCAGTCATGATATTGATAGCATTCTTCAAGCTGCAAAGGTATTAAAAGATGAGAAAAATATTGCATTTTTATTAATTGGCGAAGGTGAAAAATGGCAAGATGCTGTTGATTTTCAGAAGAATAACAATTTGACAAACCTTCAAGTATTGCCATTTCAACCCGAAGAAAAGTTACCTTATACCATGTCATTGGCAGATATTGCGCTAGTGGCGTTGGATGATGGTGCTGAAGGGCTTATGATACCTAGTAAGATGTTTTATTATATGGCGGCAGGTGCTGCAGTAATTGGTATTTGCAAGGGCAGAAATGATGTGTCTAATATTATTCAAAATACTAATTGTGGAATAACCATTGAGCCAAAAAAACCGGAAGAATTAGCGGCTATTATTAAAGAATTATCGAAAGATACAAAAAAACTTAGAAAATTTAAAGAATGCGCTCGTAAATCCTCAGTGTCTAATTTTTCACGCAATGCGTGCATGGAAAAATTAAATAAAGAATTATTACCAATGATAAGAAGATAAACATGAATTTTAAAGTTAGTAAGGTTGAAAAACTATTGTGTCTTTGTATAAGGCATTGTGATTTTTTGGAAAAAGAACAAATAAAAGAGCTTTACTTCGACCTGGGTGATTGCACCGTTTACGATTCAGCCAAATTAAATGGGGTAGAATCAATTGTTGCACACGCCCTCAGTATCTGTATTGATGACGATCTTCCAGATCGTTGGAATGATGAATATAATAAAATAGAGCGGAAGCTTTCTTCATATATGGGTGAGTTGAATAAAGCTGCTGATATGTTGGCTAAGAATGATATTCCGTTATTGGCACTTAAGAATAGCGGCATTACCATGGGAATGTATCCATATTTCGGTGCATGCCCAATGGGCGATGTCGATGTACTCGTTAGAAAGAGTCAATTTAGAGAGGCTCATCAAGTCCTTGTTTCGAATGGCTATAAACTTAAGTTCCGTTGTGAATTCGAAGAAGACAACATTGAAGCAGCAGAACATGGTGGTGGGGCTGAATATTCAGTGCAGCTTGATAATGGAGAGCATCTTTGGTTCGAGCTCCAATGGAGGCCTATTGCTGGACGATGGATTCAGCCTAAGCAAGAGCCAAAAGCAGATGAATTGGTTGATAGATCGATTCCCATTGAAGGGTCTAATGTTCGTTTACTTTCTCCGGAAGACAATCTATTGCAAGTCGCTCTTCATACTGCAAAGCATACTTTTGTTCGTGCGCCTGGATTTCGACTTCATACAGATGTTGATCGTATAATTTCAACACAGAATATTGACTGGAAGGCATTTGAAAAAATGGTGTTAGAATTGAAGACAAAAACAGCTGTATATATATCTTTGTCAATGGCAAAAGATTTGCTAGGCACCCCTGTACCCTATGATATTTTAGAGAAGATTAGACCTAATATATTAAAAATTAAAATAATGCAAATATGGTTAATGAAAGTGGGAATTTTTGAGCCTGACGCACACAAATGGACTAAGATTGGATATATCATTTTTGTAAGCCTCTTGTATGATACTTGGCGTGATTTCTTTTCTGGTATTTTTCCTTCTTCTGTTGATATGAAGTCTCAATACGGCTATTCAAGTGGATTTTTAACACCTTATTATTATGGAAAAAGGTTGTTAAATATGGTATTTAAAAGGGCAAAGGTTTAAAAAAAATGAAGCGTATATTTGATATATTTGTAGTTTTGATAAGCTTGCTACTTTTAATACCAATATATTTCTTGGTTATCTTGGTAGTGAAAATAAAACTTGGCTCTCCGATATTTTTTAAGCAGCCTCGCCCAGGCTTGGAAGGAAAAGTCTTTAATATTCATAAATTTAGAACTATGACGAATGAGCGTGATTCAAATGGTGTTTTATTGTCAGATAGTAAGAGGTTGACTCAATTCGGAAAATTTTTGCGTTCAACAAGTCTGGATGAATTGCCTAGTTTGTGGAGTGTTTTAAAAGGGGATATGAGTTTAGTAGGGCCGCGCCCCTTGCTAGTAGAATATTTGCCTTTATATTCAGAAAGGCAATCTAGACGGCATAAGGTTAGACCTGGAATTACAGGATGGGCGCAAGTTAATGGACGTAATGCCATTAGTTGGGATGAAAAATTTGAGCTAGATGTATGGTATGTCAACAATCAATCAATTTGGTTGGATGTAAAAATATTATGGCTAACAGTAAAAAAAGTAATCGTTCGAGATGGAATTACTGCTCAAGGTGATGTTACTATGCCTATATTTAGAGGCTCAAAAAAATGAAAAATATACTCATAACCTCGGC
>Ga0233446_1001469_pt1 | contig 17503 bp, 30 predicted proteins | sample SI_124_October20_4_FD_182780 | JGI IMG/M metagenome (GOLD analysis project Ga0233446, IMG submission 182780) | Seawater microbial communities from Saanich Inlet, British Columbia, Canada - SI_124_October2016_120_MG | ecosystem: Environmental > Aquatic > Marine > Inlet | place: Canada: British...
GTAAAGATTTGACTAAAGGTAGCTACACGGTATACTCTATTGAGCATCTACCTGAAGCATTGAGAGAGAGGCTTGGAGTTTAATTTACAGGACAGAAAGAAGGAAAATAATGAATGACAAAAAATCACCGGACAAGCTACCGGACAAGCTGGATTTGTGGCGTTTAACAAGCCTATAGAAGCATAACAGGACTTAACAGGAGGAAAGAGAATGAGCGTTGACGGGCGAGAACCTGATGGCGTTTTATTTGATGATGTATTCAAGGAATTTCCAAATGCAAAGGACGGTAGGTAATGACAACAGCTAAGAAAACAGTTCACTCAGAACTGGCAAGAATCCAACAGGGACTTCATGTCCCAAAAGACCAGAGAAATAACTTTGGCAAGTATATGTATCGAAACTTTGAGGACATCTGCAAGGCTGTCAAGCCATTGCTGGGTGACTGTACGCTCACTGCATCTGACTCAATCAGACACATAGGCGACAGGTACTATGTCGAAGCAGAGCTAACCTTGACGCTCTCAGGCGAGGCTGTCCAGGTTACCGCGTGTGCAAGGGAGACGGAGGACAGGAAAGGAATGGACGATAGTCAAATAACAGGAACGGCAAGTTCCTACGCTCGCAAGTACGCAGCCAACGGAATGTTCCTACTAGATGACACTAAGGACGCAGACACAGACGAGTATAACAACGAGTCGAAGGCAACCAAGCCTGCACCAAAACCAAAACCAAAGAAAGCACCTGAACCTGCACAACAAGAAGCTGAAATGCCAAGCATCTTACCAGAGGATGACAAGGCTACAAAAAAGGAAGTGCTGGAAAAAATCCAGACATCTAAATCTGGCGTTCATATTGGCAACATCTACCGTAAGCATGAGAACCAAGCAAGAGCTGAACATTGGCTAGATGAAATGATAGCTGAGTGTTCAAGGTGTAAGATGGCACTTCAAATGGAGGCTAAGTAAATGGGAGTACCTAATTATCACACCAACAGGGACAGACTGCTCAGTCCTGACTACTTGAGGTACATGGCTACCGATTGGGTCTATATAAGAACAGCGTCTTGCATGAACCGCAGGGAGCTTGCTAAGGCTATAGGTGTATCACGACCTACTATCCAGCACCTTGAGGAACACACAGGCACACCGTTTCTAGGTACAGTTAGAAGATTGATTCACTATTGGGAGGGCGAGGGAATAGTTATTCCACAGTTCGAGCTAACACAGGTAGAGAAAAAGAAAAGGGGGTGGTAGAGATGGATACTATACTTATCTTGAACTATGTTTGTTTTGGGTTAATAGGCGTATGGCTGGGCTGGCAAGGCTATAGCCCGAAGTCGAAAGAGTTTTGGACGCTGGTTCTTTTAGTTGGCGCGATTAACGGATTGCAATAATTATAACTTTGCTCTTGACAGAGTTATAACTATGAGTTATACTACATCACAGGGGTTGAGATAATCTCAGCCCCACACTCAATGAAAGGGAAAATCATGGGTATAGAACAAGAAACACATAAGCACCTGCAACGGCAGGAGGACAAGCAGATAAAACTTGAGTCTATGGCGGAAAACCTTAGTGAGTTCTATGATTGGTGGGACGAACAGCTAGAGAACAAGAACGATGATTTCTACAGTGACTTTGCAGACATAGTATTAGCTGTCGAGGAAGACTATTGCCTTCACAACATAATGGCAATTGAGTGCGAGGGTAAGCCATTAGACCCGATGCCTATTATAAAGTCATGGCTTGTTAATGTAACCTTAAGACGCATTGTGTGTGTGTGTAACGCATGGGACGCTGAAGTTCAACGCAGAGTGGAGGAAGCCAATGGCTAAACGAAGACAAACACAGATTCCAGGCTACGAGGGATATGTATCTGACTGGAGCAACGGCGTACTTGATGAGTCAGGTACTACTTTGGTACGGTCAATTCAAAGGGTCATCAACGAAGCCTGTACCAACCTTGACATGGTGAGTACTTACGATGATGCTAATAAACTAGCGTCAACAATTATGGAAGCAACTGAGCGGTATCGGAAGCACATTAAGAATTACTCTGATTTCTAAGGAGGCAAGTAATGAATAAAGCAGAACTAACACACATGATACTTATGGGGCAGGAAGTATTTACTGATGGTGTGTATGTCGGCACTGAGGAGCAATGGTTGAAAAAGTGGCGTAAGCATGAGGGTGGATTAAAGCGAACAGATGCTAGTATTATGGGAGTCGTTAAGGCAAACGCACTAGATGTAATCCAGCTAGAAGTATTGGAGGATGAGTGATGAAACTTAAAAATCCAATGATGCTTTACGGCAGAACTATATCACATGTTATCATCTACGAGGAGGAGCGAGACGGCAACTTCGTAATAGGCTATGTAGACGAGGCTGAGTTTGATGATGATGGCTCTGACTTGAACGAGGACTCACTTGAAATGCTGAACGCTAAGTACTCTGACTACATTGATGAGCTGGCTTACGAGTGGGGCTGTGGAGAATGAAGCAAAGGCACATGGAAACATTAGCTGGGATTGTTGAGGCCCTGGATGAGCATAGGACAAAACGCGACCGCTATGTAACTTTTCATGTTAAGTTTTTTAGTAACGGCGGAACTGCAGTAGTGATTAACACTGGGTTCAAAAATAATCTTATCTGTTTCTTGGACGACACAGAGGCTATTGATAAACACCTGAAATCACTCAAGGAGGGAAAGTTAAATGAATGTATCAGGAAAACTATCCGATGCGACTCTTGAGCAACTACAGAAAATGCACGATGAGATTGAGGCTACTGCGGTGTTATTAAATATGAACGGTGAGCTAAATGAGGCGCAGGCTATCAGGATTGAGGCAGAGCTACAAATTATCAGGTTGGCAATGGAGCGGAAATCCGCAGAGAAATAACTAACTAGGCAGTCTGGATGCGTTGCATGGAGGCTACAGTAATGGAGTACTGGCAACCAGACTGTCTTTCCTACAAGGGGAACGATGAAAGGGCATCAAACATACACAGGCAGGGCAGTGGATAATGAGGGAGTTACCCCTTTCGCTCCACTTAAAACTCATTACCGTTGCTCTGCCTACCTAGAGAGGGGTTCTCTTGCGACCTAGATTAATCGACCCTGGTATCTGGCAAGACGAAAGATTTGCACCACTGTCAATAGAAGCCAAGCTACTATACTTTGGGTTCATCACTCTATGTGACGACTATGGCAAAGTCAAGGCTACTAAAGCTGAACTTAAAATGAAACTGTATCCTTGGGGAAACTACGACTACGACAGAATGGGAAAAGCATCAAAGGAATTACTTACCGTTGACTTAATTGTTAGCTACGACAAAGACCATTACTTTGCACCAAGCTGGTTTGACCATCAGGGTATAAAGTTCTTTACCAAGTCAAAGATATACGATGTACCTGATAGCGTTCTAAAGAGATACCCAAACTACCGAGAGGATTCAGCCGATGCTCGTATGAGGGGCAAGCACAACAGGAGGTTGCGCAGAGTTGAGTCTTCTATCGACAAGCCTATTGAGGGATGGACACCCGATACGCTTGTCGAGGCTATTGAGTTGGACGCAGAGCTAAAAGACAACAAGTTTAAGACTGGATTGATAGTAGCTTTAGGACAGCACTACGAGGAGGATTTGAGTGCTAACCAGATTAAAGGCTACTTGGATGTTATGTCGAGGTACACAGATAAGCAGTGTGAGCTTTGTATCCCTACAGTGAGAAAAAAGTTTGGCAAAGTACTTCCGTTCCCTGATAAGCTAGAGAAGAACTTGAAATCAATGTTTGGCGAGGGAGTGAGTAGAGCAATGAGGGACGATGTCTCTACCGTGAAGTATCACTTTAGTAAAGCAGACATTGCTGAGGTTCAGATATTCTTAGAGGGATTGAGTGAGAAGCGTAGGGCTAATGTAATGAACTGGACATGGGGCTACCTTGCAGAGATTGCAGGAGGGGAGGATAATTTGCCTATGGTGATAAATACCGTCTATGGTGACATGGATATGAAGTGGGAGCGTGTCGAGGGGATATGGAAACACATAAGGAACAATGTTAAAACAGTAAAAGAGGAGGAGTACAATGCTAAGGATTAAAATACTGTTCTACATAACCATCATCAGGTTTAGCCTGTGGGGTATAGTTTTCTGTGGCAAGCTGGCTCAGTGGACGCAGAATAGAATGGCTAAAAAGCTAGGTATAACAGATGCGATTGAGAGCTTGTTTGAGGTTGAGTACGAAGATAAGAGAGAAGATGTCATTGATTATAATGGCGATACAATTAACTAGGAGGTTGAAATGCTAAACAAAGTACAACTAATTGGACGCTTAGGAAAAGACCCTGAGCTACGGACTACACAAAGCAACACATCAGTATGTAGCTTCTCTATAGCTACCACAGATAAGTACAAGAACAAAGAGGGTGAGTGGGTAGAGAATACCGAGTGGCACAACATCGTCACATGGGCTAACCTAGCTGACATCTGTGCCAAGTACCTACAGAAAGGTAAGCAGGTTTACATTGAGGGTAAGCTCCAAACTAGAAAGTGGCAGGACAAAGACGGTGCTGACAGATACACTACCGAGATTGTTGCTAATGAAATGAAGATGCTTGGCAGTCGAAGTGATGACCAAGAGGGCTACGCTCCTGCACCAACAGCATCGGGACAACCAGACAACGATGACGACCTGCCATTCTAGGGAGACTGATGGATATGAATAGACCAACACGCAAGCTAGATGTAGCCAGAGCCAAAGTTTCTATGACTGAGCTAATGCGCAAGCTAGACGCTGTGTATAACAAAACTTGTGGTAATAAGAATTGCAATAGAAGCGGTGAACAACTAGACTTAGATGAGTTCTACTTTCACCCACATACCGCAACCAATAGACAGTCTTGGTGCAAAGAGTGCATCCGAGAACATTCACAGAAACAGAGAGATAGAAAGAGGTTGAAATGAAAAAACTAATCACAGCAATCATCTTAACACTGATGATGGTCGGACAAGCAAGTGCCGTCACAGTAACCTACACATGGACAGCACCAACGACAGGTACGCCAGTAGTTTACTACGAGATTGAACAGAATGTAGATAACGCTGGCTGGCAACCGTTTGGAACTACAATCAATCCTGAGCTGACAACAGAGACTCCTGTCGGGATGTCAATTATCAGAGTTGCTGGTGTTGACGAGTTTGGCAGGAGAGGCGTGTGGTCAACTGAGAGTGAACCGCTAATTGATTTAGGTGCGCCAGGTGGATGTGGGGTTATTGGTAGATTTATTGAGTCGCTGAACTAAGGAGCAAGCAATGACTAAAAAAGACATGGTTATAGTTATTGGCGGTATGACATTAAGCGCAGTGCTAGTACTGGCTATGATAGGGATGTTCTTTTAACAAGGAGTGATTAGTGCCAGCATATAAAATAAAACTTGGAGCAGTACACGCTGACTATTTTAGAGGATGCGTGTTACAAGACATGACTAAAACAGAAGCAAGCAAAGCGGTGAAGGGTCACTTTGAACTACCTCACACGGTAGCATCTATCTCACGCACACTGCCTGACCTAGTTAAAGAACTAGATTCACTGCCAGATGTGCCAAATCTCCTCCCTCCTGAACTTATAGTACCATACCAAGACTGCATGATACTTGGAGATTGCCATGCACCATACATTAATAAGAAGGCTTTCGTAGACGCTATGACTCAGGCTAAGGAGAGAGGGCTGAAAGTCTGCATACTCAATGGTGACTTTATTGATGCTGATTGGGCGAGTCACTGGGAGACAAGCTATGTAGGTAGGTCAGTTCCAGAGACAGAGAGAGCGAGACGAGTTATCTATGAATACCTACGGGTGCTATATAATACATTTGATATTATCTATGTCGTGCTAGGCAACCATGATTATCGTATTATTAGAAAGCTGGATGGAGCTGTACCGTTTAGCTCAATACTCCAAATGTACCTTGTGCCATCTAACGACTGGCGAGATAAAGACGGCAGTGAGCCACCCAACTTGATGAAAAAGTTCACCATCACTGAGAGATACTACATGATTATGGAGGGTAGCCCTGTTGGTGATTGGAGATACTCGCATCAAAAAGGTTACTCCAAGATACCTGGCAGAGTAGCTATCGCACTAGCAGATAAGTACAATGTCAATGTTGTATCTGGTCACAGCCATCACTTGTTTAGTGGTGTATCTACAACCATGAATCCATACCTAGCTATTGAGGGTGGCAGTATGTTTGACCAAAAGAAAGTTGAGTACAAGTGCATGAGGGATAGTGCATACCCATCTACAACTATAGGCTGGGTGACTGTTGAGGGTGGCATGCCTCAGCTCTACCAATGGGAAATGATTTACAGGGAACAAATAAGGAGAGGTGAGTGAAATACATAGGAGTTGACCCCTCACTTAACGCAACTGGAGCTGTGCTTCTTAATGGAGCTAAGATACAACAGCCCAAATGTATTAAGGTCAAAGCTAAAACAAAACATGGTGATGCCATACAGCTTGAACATAGGTTTGAGGCAATCATACATGAGATGAAATGGTACTTCTCGGTTGGCGATGTACTGTGCATAGAGGAGAATGTTCTCAACAAGAAGTTTGTAAACATATCCACCTTGCACCAAGCACAGCTTATAGGAGCAATCATTCATCACGCAGTTACAAAAGGATTAGAAGTAGTGAGGGTAAAACCCAAGCAAGGCAAGAAGTCTCTAGCTGGTATAGGCAACGCAGACAAGACGGCAATGGTTACTGCGTCAAGGGCGTATGTTACTCCAACTGGAGTTGACTACAAAGACAAGGCAATAGCGGACGCAATCGGAATAGCTTTAGCAGGAAGGACTATACATGAAGCAAGTAAGCTCACTACAAAAAAATGACAAGAAACCAACAAGCATGGATATTTATTTCAAAGAAATAGATGCCTACCCAATACTCACCATTCAACAAGAGTGTGAGTTAGCTCGCAGTATCCGCAGGGGTGACAAGGAGGCACTAGACAGGCTAGTTAATTCCAACCTGCGGTTTGTAGTTACCGTTGCCAAGAAGTTTACCAACTTTGGTATTCCACTTGAGGACTTAATATGTGAGGGCAACATGGGACTCATTCGTGCTGCTCAAACATTTGATGAAACTAAAGAGTTAAAGTTTATATCCTATGCTGTTTGGTGGATAAAGAGGTCAATCCATAAAGCAATTGGCGACTATTCAAAAGCTGTCAGGATGCCACTTGACAAGTCTCAAGTGGTAAACAAAACCAAAAAAGTATCTGGCGTATTGCTACAAAAACTACAACGAGAGCCGACTAGGGAGGAGATTGCAAAAGAGCTTGGTGTTTCAGTCAGCGTAATAAACGACACAGCTCCGCTTCTTAGTGACGGACTGTCGCTTGATGATTTTGTGGGCAACGAAGATGGGGATACATTCTTAGACTTCCTTGAGGATACGTCAGGACACTTGCCAGACCATGCACTCGCTGTCGAAAGCCTTAACGATTGTATTGAGCTGATGCTCTGCGACTTGACACCCAAAGAGGCGCGGGTGTTGAAGCTATACTACGGACTTGAGGGCAATGACGCTTTGGAGTTCAAGAGTATAGGGATAATGCTAGGCTTGAGCGGTAGTCGTATTCAACAAATCAAGGAAGATGCCCTAGAGAAGATAAGAACACTTAGGGCGTTTGGATATATGCAATCTTATGACGATTCAATGGTTTAATTAAAGGAGTGAAATATGAAAGTCATCAAAGTAACGAAAGAGTATTTTCAGACAGAAGATGAAAAGGTTTATTTCTTCGAGCCTTTGGAAAAAGAAATATCCGTTGAGGATATGCAGAAGATTGTGGACGCAAACGAGAAATTAGTTAAGGAGTTGAAAGATGGTAAAGATTGAATTGATGCAAGGTGATTGCCTTGAAGTGATGGATAAACTGATAGCAGAGGGTGTAATAGTTGATGCAATAATAACAGACCCTCCTTATGGGACAACAGCGTGCAAATGGGATAGTGTTATTCCTTTTGATGAGATGTGGAAAAGACTAAACAAACTAATAAAACCAAATGGTGCTATAGTTCTTTTTGGTAGTGAGCCTTTTAGTAGTGCTTTGAGAATGAGTAATATTAAAAACTATAAGTATGATTGGATTTGGAGAAAGCCTCAAGGGGTGAATCCATTCTTATCTAAAAAACAACCACTAAATGATATTGAATCTGTTAGTGTTTTTTATAGAAAGCAGTGTGTATATAATCCACAAAAAACAAGTGGAAAACCTTACTCAATAACAAGAGATAAAAAAGATAGGACTTTTGAGATACGGAATGTAAAATCAAAAACAACTACAACAATAAATAATGGAGATAGGTTACCAAAAAGGGTGCTAGACTTCAAACAACAAAGAGGTTTCCACCCAACTCAAAAACCAGTAGCACTAATGGAGTATCTAATAAAAACATACACAAACGAAAATGAATTAGTACTAGACTTCACAATGGGAAGTGGAACGACAGGAGTAGCTTGTAAGAATACCAATAGAAACTTCGTTGGAATTGAATTAGACGATAAGTATTTTGAGATAGCAGAAGGTAGGATAAAAGATACAGTAGTAGAGAAAGGATTGTTTGATGAGTAAGATAGATTTATATAAAGGTGACTGCTTGACTGTTATGGATGAGTTGATAGCAAAAGGTGTTGTAGTAGATTCTATTATAACAGACCCACCTTATGGTACAACTGCTTGTAAGTGGGACTCAGTAATTCCTTTTCCTGAAATGTGGGAACGACTAAATAAACTCATCAAACCTAATGGTGCAATAGTTTTGTTTGGTAGTGAGCCTTTTAGCAGTGCTTTAAGAATGAGCAATATCAAGAATTACAAGTATGATTGGGTTTGGGAGAAATCTAAAGCCACAGGACACTTAAATGCTAAAAAGCGACCAATGGTGAAGCATGAGTTGATACATATTTTTTATAAAAAACAACCAACATACAATCCTCAAGGTCTTGTAGAAAAAGAAAAGCCAACCATATCTAAAGGAAATAGAGGAAAAAAAGGAGATGGGAGTAGTGGAGATGTTTATGGGAAAGCTATAAAAGATGCAATTCAAACGCATTCAAACTATCCACTGAGCATACAAAAATTTCAAGTAGATATGAAAGCAGAGTTTCATCCAACACAAAAACCAGTTGCATTAATGGAATATCTAATTAAAACATATACAAACGAAAATGAATTAGTACTAGACCTCACAATGGGAAGTGGCACCACAGGAGTGGCTTGTGTCAATACAAATCGCAATTTTATCGGTATTGAATTGGATGAAAATTATTTCAAAATTGCAGAGAAGCGAATCAATGAAAATCTATAAAATCAAGGAAGATGCCTTGAAAATGAAGAAGCGATGTATGACGCAGTTATACAAGGCAATGATAACCACTTAATTGAATTGGTTGAAAAAGGAGTTAATAAAATATGAAATGGATAGAAACAACAGACCGAAACAATCCTCTTTCTTGTTTGGGCGAATATTGCATGGATATACCGTGGCTTGAACACTCTACAAATGCAGGGATGGCGTATTACTCTGTCCGAAAAGATGTTTCGGGATTATGGGAAGCAATGTTCTGGCATGGAAATAGAGGGCACTCTGTGGGCAAGCCGGATAAGACAGAAATTGAGGCAAAAGCAGAATGCCTTGAACATCTGAAAAGAATGTACTCTGGATTTTCTGTTTTAATAGGTAAAATTTTAGGTGACTGTGATGAGAACTAAAACATTAAATCAAAACAACTGAGTTTGATTTAGGCAGTTAACAAAAGGATAACAATGTATGAGTTGGCACTATTTGCAGGAGCGGGGGGCGGCATCATCGGAGGCATGTTGCACGGGTGGCGAACCATTGGCGCAGTTGAAATCGAAGACTACCCACGCAGAGTTTTATTGCAACGGCAAGCTGACGGAATCCTACCTGCGTTCCCTATCTGGGACGACATCTGCACCTTTAGAATCGACAACCAAGAGTGTACCGAGTTCATCAAAGCAATGCAAGGAATCAGAGAACAGCTTGTTATCACAGGCGGATTCCCATGCCAAGACATCTCAGTTGCAGGAGCAGGGGCAGGAATCGAGGGGGCAAAATCAGGACTCTGGTCAGAAATGGCACGAGTTATTTGTGAGATACGACCTAGAGAGGCGTACATGGAGAACTCACCAATGCTTGTTTCAAGAGGACTTGCCGTGGTCATCAGTGACCTTGCCGAAATGGGGTATGCTGCAAAATGGGGTGTGCTGGGAGCTGATAAACTGGGAGGATGGCATAAGCGCAATAGAATCTGGATTAGAGCGACAAGTGTTTCCTACTCCGACAACGATGGACAAGCTTCCGCCAAAGAGCGAGAGTGCGCTGAAAAAGGAAGCAACGCAAGCTAGACCGGGTAGAAACAAACCAGCTAACCTGAGAGACTGTGTACACCCGCACCAGATTGAGGCGTGGGATAATCACCAGAAAAAACAACGGCAGATGTGGCATACGCCAACAACGACAGCAAGCAAGCAATATGAGAAGAGATATCCAGATGGTGGTGTTAGAAAACATCCAATTCCAAATCTCAATGCAGAAGTTGAGGAGGGAATACCATATTCGGAGCAGGTGAAAAATAGGTTGAAGTTTCCTACGCCAACAGTGTCCGATGTTGAGGGCGGTATAGTCAAGAATGTTGAGCTACATGAAGGCTCATTCAGCAGGAAAAACAAAGAGGGTGTTAGGTGGGGAGTAAAGTTGCGTGACGCTATTCACCATCTGGAGGATAAAAAATTATATCCAACACCGACCTGCCAAGAGTGTGAGCATCCAGATGCAACTCTGACTGATACTGGAAGAAGATTGTCAAAAGATGGCAACAGTAGTCATAGTTTGAATCTATCTGACACAGTTAAAAAATATCCTACACCAGCAGCAAGAGATTACAAGGGAGCAAGGCTGCCAGATACAATAGCAAGGACTGGCAGAAACCCAGAGACTAATTCGTTACCCGATTGCGTAGAAAATAAAGCAGAATCAACAGCAGTGTTGAATCCTGATTGGGTCGAATGGTTAATGGGCTGGCCTATTGGCTGGACTGATTTGAAGCCATTATCCAGAGAGGCTTTTAATCAGTGGAAAGAGTCAGTTATTGACGGCAGTTTTTGGAGAGAAGATATTGCGGACATTAGTGATATTGATAGAGTAACAACGAAAAAGACAGACAGAGTTGCGAGACTGAAGGCAATCGGTAATGGTCAGGTAGCAATTTGCGCTACTGTGGCCTGGCCTTTATTGAAGACCAGTGAGTGATATTTGCTACTTAACAGCAGTAGCACCGACCCACACTGATACACCCGCAACTGTGGTGACGAGAATACTATAAAGGAACTGTCTGCGTTTTTCAGCTTTCAGTTCCTTTTCTCTTTCAACATAAAACAGCTCAAGCCTATCAAGCTCCAGGGTATGAAAACTGTCCTGGTAAGCAGCCTCAATTTTCAGTACAGTTATATCGTACTCCTGCTTATCAACTAAGTTAAACAACTCAGTTGCTTCACTTCTCGATAGATCTTGCTCTTGACAGTATGCGTTTTCTACGCTCCTCGAAGTCGTCATCAAGCCTATCAACCAAAGTATCAACAGCGTCCTTCTTATCCTCATCTTCAAGCTCCTTGAGTATTTCACGCCTACGCCATGACTCCCTGTCACTGGGGTGCTTGGGAGTTCTGCTTCTAAGTAAATATCCTACTACAGCAAAAGCAACCACTATCGCACCCCAAAACTTTTTAAGCCAAAGCAACACCGTTATCACGATGCCATATTCTTGTATTCAGCCCATTTACCTGCAACAAATGTACCACTGACACCAATCAAGATTGCAGCCAGAGACTCACCGTTGATTGTGCCGAGCAGGTTGCCAATGAAAGCCATTGACATTGCTGACATAGTAACCAATAGTTTTGTACTCTTTAACCATTCCATCTTTTACCACCTTGCTAATTTGCCTCGAACATCTACATGAACAAATCCCTTGTCCTCATAAACTCCGATGCCACCATTTTGAAAACTATGCACCTGCTTGGCATAGTTAGCTAATTCTTTTGGACTCATTCCACCTACAACTATATCTACCGCTCTGCCCTCTAAGTGTTGCGACTTCTTACTGCCACCAACTGCTGTGTTATACGATGCGCATCGTACGCCACTGTTGATATGTATCGGTTTACCAACCAAGTCTCGTAACTCCTGCAATGCAAGGACAAGCTCTGCCCTTAGCGGAGCGTATAGCCCACAGCAAGAACAGGCAAACTCTCTCAAATGAAAGCTCTCTGATACTTGTTTATTTAGCATGTTCTACTTTGTATCTTGTTTCATACTCAATGCGGAACTCCTCTAGTCTCACAAGTCTCTTATCATGTCGCTCCATTAGGGTTGTCATTTGTGCGAGCGTACCCTCTATGCTTTCGCCTCTATATTTCTGGTTAACAAAGAATGTTATCAAAGCTATACCAACTGTGGCTACTGAGATAATTTGTCCTAAACTAATTTCCATGATAATGTTCATTTGCTATCCTGCTCTTTCTACGAGAGTTGATGTTACTGTCAAGTTGTTAAAGTTAATTTTTTTACTAAAACACACTGCTTCCCATGAGTCGCCTTGTCCTGTTATGCCGTCAACCGTCACGACATGTCCTATGTCATAATCCAAACCATATAAATTCTGCGTAATAGTGATTTCTCTTTTAGGTTCAGACTCCTCGTCTAATTGCTCCATGTATTTAGCTGTTCTGTTACTATAATTAAGGTCATATATGTCAGGGAAGTATGGGTGAGATATGAACGGTATCGTCTGGTTTCTTTTTAGCTTTAGCGATGGAGGTGGAGTCCTGCGCCTGTCTCCCGTCCTGAACCTCAAAGCCCTATCGACATCCTGCTCTGTGCCGGGAACAAGTCTCTCACCGTATTTTGCTATAGACGCACTCACTGATTTTGTCTTCAATAAATACAAAGCAGTGTCCTCGCTTATATCCTCAGTCAAGGATTCTCCGCCAGCGAAATTAGAAGCATCAATGTTAGGGGTGTCGCCATCGGCAGGTGACTCATCCCAATTATATATTAACCGACCTACCCCGGCTCTTATGTTTAGCTTATTGTAAAGGTATTCTTCTGTATATGAAAAACCGACATTGCCAACAATAGTGTCTTTGTTAATAGTTGAAACACTATCAGCATTTCGTTCTCTATAACAAAGTTTTGTGTCTATACCTACACCCAAGTACTCCCATGCGTGTCGTGCCGACCTTTTTATTGTGTCAACAACAGGCTCACCATATTTTGCATAAGCAACGATGTGTGGTCTGTTTGTACCGTAATCACCGTCATGGTCATGCTGAGCGTCATGGGCATCGTCAAATGAACTTGTGTCTATAAAATCAGATATACCTAGTGCATTGTCACTGATGTCTATAAGCTCCATTATTATTGCAGAGATAACCTTAGCCACCGTACCGTAATACACGGGAGGCTGGGAGTGGTACAGGGTGCAATAACTGTCCACTGAGGTGTCTTGAGGGTCTGCGTTTATTTCATCATAGTCAGCGTTGTAGTAGGCTACATAGTAAACAGCCGAGCCAGCCGTAGACCCAAGCGAACTAGAGAACCCTAATAGCCTTTGGCTGTGATGAGCATCGTCTGCCCCTTTTACGAAAGGAAAGATGTCTCCCTTCGAGTATGTCTCTAAATATCTAGGGTAGTGCCTCTGGGTAGTCTGCGAGACAGCAACACCTAGTGACGGCATAGCAGAACCAGCCAGTGGACCATTCTGTCTCACCCAGTAGAAAGTACCCCATTGTGTATCCAGCTCCATTGATGAGTCTACTCCCTGCCAAATACCATCACCGTCATAACAAACAGCCCTATTCGCGCGACCTGGCTGAAAATATACAGTAGCACCGCTCCAGTCGTTCTTAAATCTACATGCGCTCCTCCAAGAAGCACTACCGCTTAGCGACCACCATAATGCAGGCATTGCCATGTTACCAGTCCGTCCCTTCTAGTACCCAAGAAGATAATCCAACTGCACTCTCATTAGAGTGGACATCCTCTGTCCATTCCGTGTTTAGCACCCTAGATATAACAGTTGGCTCAGTAGCTATAACACACATGGCAGGCTTTAGGGAGTCCATCCCTGATGTGTCTTCGTAGCTAATTGATACTATAGAGCCTATGTAACTACATGGCAACTTGTTGGAAGTTGAACCAACATACACCTCATGTGTCAAATAACACTCTTGAGGCAAGGCTTCATAGGCGGTAGTGGGGTGTATGAAAAAAGAACCTGCTATCGCTGGGTAAAACTCTCCCTCAGCATTGCTTACCTCTATTGTGTATTCAGGTATCTCGAAGTCACCGGGATTACCAATAGATAAGTTGTAGCAACTAAAATCTCTTTCGCCAGCGTCTAGTACTCTAGGGTTAACGGTTGAGTCTCCAGTGTCCTCTATTGTTTGGCTACCATAAGCACTATGAGACACGCTCTCAGGACACCATATCTTCCACACTTGCCTTATGGGGTAGCCGTTATCTATTCCAGTTTTTTCAGGTGTCGTCAGTAATCCCATTGTTACCTCGTGTTATTTATTCTACTACCACTGGTACGAATGTGTCTGGCTCTGTTCCTGGATTTACTTGTGGGAAACAATACATAATTTCTGCATCGGTGGCGGTTGAGGTTATCCAGGGCAAGAACCTATAATCCCAATCATCCCATTCTCCAGCATCGTCCACTGGAACAGTTCCCCAAATACGATACCAATCACTGCCCAAGCTCTCGTAAGAGACTGAGCCACCTAGAGCCGTCAATGCTGCGTTCGCCACAACCGTGCTAATCGTCTTTGAAGTACCGCTGCTGGCAAAATTGACATCTACTCTCAATACCCACGCAGCTCCGCCTGTTGGTGAATAAAGCTGTATCCTTGTGCCGTTTGGGGTATTGACATTTTGGATGCAAGCCGACCAACAGATACTCTCTCCGGCTTCAAGATAGCCGCCAGTGTGAAGCACCATCTTAGTGTTGATACCGCCATACTTGAACGCAGCATTACTGTCCGTAGAGTATGTAAAACCGTCCGTGCCACCGTCAGAGTCTTCCGTACCTAGTGTTACGATTATCGGGGTCTGGATATACCAGTTTCCGCTTCCTTGAACTCCACCTGCGGTGCTGGCGTTAAAGAGATTTACGCTAGAATCTCCCGTAACACCGCCAATCATGCCATCTTCATTATCATCTCCACCCATTGTAAACGGTGTTGCGTGTTGCCCTATTGACGGCATAGCAATAAGCAACATCAGTAGAACAAAATACTTCATCGTGCTGACACCTCAACTTTTGTAGCGTTTGGTCTGGCAATGTAAATTAAGTCCGTATCAAACGCACCAGTAAATTTGCGTGGTATGCCTGCATAAACTGTGTAAATACTATCACACTCAGCACAGTTGTCTGTGTTATAATATGGGTACTTTTGCTTAAATGTATCCGCAGCGGTGAACTCCCAAAGACTCACAGTAACATCCTCGTCTGGCGCAAACACTTCGATGAAGCTGATATTTCCCGGTGGTTCTAGTACTACAGCATCCGTGCCACTAGCTTCTGAGTTAATAAACTGTGGTGGCTCTGCAAAAGCACCGACCGCAACAACCAACGCCAATGCCATAATTAAAAGTTTTTTCATCTCTAATACTCCTTGCTTGTTAAGTCCTCAAGACTTGATTCATAATCCACTTGTTCTAAAACAAGAGTTCCTATCCAGTGAGTACCACCAGAAGTTGCTCTTGGCGTTGAAGGTATTGAGTCTATTCTAAACACCCTGCCCCTTGCAGGTACTATTACCTCAAGAGAACCAGGGTCTGTTAATTGCTTATGTAGATCCGCTACTTCATCAGCAGTCAATTTTTCTCTATCGAGCCTAAATGTCAGCAGTCCGTGTATGCCCGAACCGCCATAGCCTGTTGCGCTGCCTATATCTAAATCATCTACCCCTAAGTCACCAAACTCTGCCGAATCCTCTCCTATGTAAGTCCCATTGATGTAGTATTTAATGTCCTTTGTTGAGTAGACTACGGAGGCGACATTAACTCCACCGAAGTTCAGTAGGTCGTAATCAAAAGACTGGCTCTGATTTCCTGTTCCATCATTCCAAGTCAGAGAAGCACTCTCAGCCGACCCCGTATTAACTATATACATCGAACCACCATCACCTCTATAAGAAACATCAAATGCCGATATGTGTAAATCGCTCACCCTGTCACTTAACCAAAAAGAAGCTGTCTGTGTTCCTGAATCTGGGTATTCAACATCAGTAAGTTTGATTCTTTCTGTCGCCGGTGCTTCGCCAGTCTCGCTCCACTGAGGAAACGGCTCTGTGTAATTTGAAGCACTATCAGTTATTATTATTGGACCTACCTCTAAAGCACCTACAGCGTCAGCAGATGATGAGTAAATTAAAATATGCCTATTGGTAGCAACTGTCCAATCAGTGTTAAGGGTTAGGTGTATCGGAGTCCATGAGGATAAATCCATCTCGCCAATGTCAGCGTCAACATAATCAGACGGTGTTGCTCTTAGTCTCATGCGAGCAAGGGAGGATAGGTTTCCTTTTAACCACACAGTAATACACACTGTACTATCGCCGTCAAATGTCATTCCAGTTGGTATGGGATAATAGATATACCCGTTGATATCAGGGTCAGCAAAATCATATCTGTAGGAGTGTGGACAATCGGTACAGCCAAAGCCGTCTTCGATATAAGTGCCTGTTATTGAATAACCACCAGGTATACTCCACCCACTACCGCCACTTACTGGCGTAGCTGGGTTAGCGTGATTCGTGCCAGAGCCATCAGAGAACATCTGCATTGTTCCAGCAGAAGTCTTAATCTGTCTTGACGCATCATCAGCAAACACCCTCATCTTGCCGTCCATAAGATAGTCATCCCACACATAATGAGCTTCGGTATCTGAGTTAGTTTCATCTTGTTCATATCTACCGGTCAAGTCATGCGTAGTTGAGTCGGGAACAGGTCGCCACGCACATTCAGTTTTAGAACCATAGCCGGGAGTAAACCTGACCTTAGCTCTATCTTGTTTCCACTGGTGCAACTTCCTGCGTGTTTCGCCTGTTAAAAAATCACACTTTAATGTTATTTTCTGTCGCAGTACCCTGTTGATACCGCCTCTTGAGCCGTCAATATATTCATACTCATAATCCAAATCCTCTACACCTTGAGCAGATGGGATAGCACATGGCTCACCATTGCCATCAATAAGTTTTATCTCATCGCTGAAACTAGCTTCACTGCTACCTGTGGTATAGTCTAATCCCTCAGAATCTTCTAAAGTCTCAGTTCTCACTAAGGTAAATAAAGGAGTTGGATTATTAGCACTCACTACATTACTCTCCTGTTGTATTCTCT
>Ga0233446_1001480_pt1 | contig 17370 bp, 10 predicted proteins | sample SI_124_October20_4_FD_182780 | JGI IMG/M metagenome (GOLD analysis project Ga0233446, IMG submission 182780) | Seawater microbial communities from Saanich Inlet, British Columbia, Canada - SI_124_October2016_120_MG | ecosystem: Environmental > Aquatic > Marine > Inlet | place: Canada: British...
AGTCACTGATACACCACTTTCACTATTACTAGACCACATAGCACCAGCCGTATCTGAAATATATTCAGCCAACCCATCAATGTTTCCAGTGACATGATTATGCGAATCATCAGCGACCACAACACTTAATGTAGCATTACCTAAGTTAGTGAAAGTTGCGGAACCACTTGCATCACCACTCAATGTTAATGTTGGATCTGCTGTAGCTGTAGTAGCAATACTAACATTTCCTAAATTAGTCATTGTAGCAGAACCCGTTACTGCTCCTGTTACCGTGATTGTTGGATCATTTACATTAATATCCATTGTATTATCAGCATCTTGATAAGTCACTGATACACCACTTTCACTATTACTAGACCACATAGCACCAGCCGTATCTGAAATATATTCAGCCAACCCATCAATGTTTCCAGTGACATGATTATGCGAATCATCAGCAACCGTTAATGCAACACTTACATTGCCTAAGTTAGTCATTGTACCCGACCCAGTAGCATCACCGGTAAATGTTAATGTTGAATCTTGCGTAATTGTAATAGTTGGGGTAGCACCTTCACCACTATTATTAGTGATTCCAATACCAGTACCAGCAACCAAACTTTCAACATAACTTCCAGTGGTATCAGTACCTAATGTTATTGCACCTGCTGATGTAGCACTATCAACATAAGCCTTTGTAGCTGCTTGTGCTGAATTAGTAATTGCATCACTTAGGAACAATGAACTAGCTTGCATACTAGCATCAGAATAAGATGTACCATTGGCTGACGTTGCCGCTCTCCAACGATCCGAACTTTCTTCCCATACCATATATGCATCTGTGCCACCACGTTCTGCTTGAATACCAATGTATGTAGCAGACGCACCAGTGTTACCAGAAGCACACTGAATAATAGCATCAGAAATAGCTAAGTTAGTGCTATCAATAGTAGTAGTTGTACCATTAACAGTTAAGTTTCCACTCAATGTTAAGTTAGTAAATGTAGGGCTATCAGCACTACCAACACCTAAATCAGTAGTATGTGAACCACCATCTGCTGTACTAATGGTGTATACACCACTTGAACTATTAAACCCTGTGCTACTCACACCTGCAACAGATGTAGTGCTAGCACTTGTTATGCGACCCTGTGCATCAACTGTAATTACTGGAACCAATGAAGCTGAACCATAACTACCGGCTGAAACTGCTGTATTATCCATTGCAACCGTTAATGTATCACCTGAAACACTAGAACTCAATCCAGTTCCACCAGCAATAGTAAATGTATCAGTTCCAACCGTAATTGTGCCTGTTCCAGTATCACCTGCCATTCCCATATCAGAACTAACTGCGATGGTACTAGCTGATGTAGCACGACCCTTAGCATCAAATGTAATTACAGGAATTGCAGTTGCACTACCATAAGAAGCAGCGGTAACACCACTAGCTGCTAATGTCATTGCGGATGTAACATTTGCAGAACCATTAAATGATCCTGAATTCCATGTTCCATCACCGGTCATTGCAATTGTGCGACTTGTTGCTAATGTAGTTGCAGTGCCAGCATTGCCGGTAGTGTCTGCTGAATCAACATACGCCTTGTTAGTTGCATCGGTAGACACTGTTGGTGTAGCAAGATTAGTAATCTTTTCGCCTTCCATATGGAAGCCAGCCACATTATGAATAGCATTGCCATCACTTGATGTCATATTCTTACCTGCCATCAGTTGCATTGTGCCATTTATCTCAATAGTACCACCAGATGCTGGTGATAAACCAATGTCACCCGACCCAGAAGTTTGGAGGTCTAAGTTCTGATTCTCATCCGCACTGAATACGATAGTACCTGAATTATCTTCAATTACTTTCTGTCCATTTACATACAATGATCCTGGACCAATATACACATCTTTCCACATCTTAGTTGCACTACCCAATGATCTAACATTATCAGTATCTGGTATAAGATCAGTATCAACTATAATAGATGATCCTGAACCAGCACTTAGATTACTAACATCAATAGTACCAGCATGAATTTCATTCCAACGGCTAGCAGACGAACCTAAGTTACGTGTAGCATTGCCATCTGGAATCACATTAGAACCGATATCAGCATTAAATGTTACTGAATCTGTATTTGCATCACCGAATACTAAATTACCATTTGCTGTAATATTACCAGCAGCGACAATGTTTCCAGTGAAATTAGCAGTACTTGCCGTAACAGTTATATTAGTATCTGAGTCATTAGTTTCAACTGTTGCTGATCCAGCACTATTTGAAATTCCAATAATAGTTTCAGTTGTAGTTAACTCACGTACTTCAATCGAATCAGCAGAAGACGGTGCTTCTGTGAATGTTAATGTCGTGCCAACTACCGCATATGCAGTGATTGGTTTCTGAATAACACCATTAATATTAACGATACATGATGCAGTAGTTTGTGAACTTCCTAATGTAAATGCAGTAGTTGATCCATCACCAGTGAATGATTCTGTAGCAATTGCCGTAAACTCTGTAGACATTTGCGTCCACTTACTACCTTCCCAATACTCTGGGTTAGTTGTGTTAGTATTAAATCTAAACATACCAACAGACGGTGTGCCTGGACGCTGTGCAGATGTACCTCGTGGTAATAACATTGAATCAGTTGATCCAACTACTAATTTAGCACCAGTAACTGGGGTAGCTGTTCCGATCAATACGGTATCCGTGCCACCATCAGTAACTAATAAGTTAGCATCAGTGTCACCTTCAATACGAACATCGACATCAGCACCAGCTTCATTAATAGTAACATTACCATCTAATGTAGTTGCACCATCAACATCTAATGTTCCACTTGTGTGAATATTACCCGATGTATTAGCAACTGTGAATGCACCACTATCTGCATTAATGCCACCATTTGCGTTTAATAACGCACTGATAGTAGTAATGCCAGTAACACCCAATGTACCACCAACCGTTGCATTGTTAGTAACAGTAGCGTTATCTAATGTGTTGGTTCCGTTTGCATTTAATGCACCAGTTAATGTAGTTGCACTAGTAACAGCTAATGTACCAGCAATTGCTGTATTACCACTTGCACTTGCTACTGTAAACTTAGATGTGTTAACATCGAAGTCACCATCAATACCAGCAGCACCAGAAACTGCTAATGTAGTTCCAATTGTTGCAGCACCAGTAATAGTTGCACTTGCTAATGTTGAAGCACCAGCATTTAGTGTACTAGATAATGTAGTTGCCCCAGATACCCCTAGTGTACCACCGACCGAAGTGTTACCACTTGATTGGGTGATAGTAGTAGCACCGACAGTTAATGTTGTTCCATCAAATGTGAAGTTTCCATCATCTTCAATTTCACCAGCAGCACCGGCAATAACTACACGGTTGTTGGTTAAATCACTAATTTTAGCACTTGATAATGTAGCTGCACCCGAAGTCAATGTACTTGTAACCGCTAATGTACCTGATACGGTCTCATTTCCAGTAACCGCTAACACAGAACCATTAAATGTTAAGTTTCCACTATCTTCGATAGCACCACCAGCACCTGCCAATATAACACGTCCACTTGTCAGATCACTAACTGTAGCACTTGATAATGTTGTTTCGCCAGCACTCAATGTACTAGATAATACAGTAGCATCAGTAACACTTAATGTACCAGCAATAGTTGTATTACCTGTAGCATCAGCAACGATAAACTTATCAGTATCAACTGTAATACCACCATTTGCAGCCAATGAACCACCAATCGTAGCAGTAGTTGTGACACTAGCACTATTCAATGTAGCTAACCCACTTGTTGAAGCAGTAGACATTGTAGTAGCACCAGTTACACCCAATGTACCACCTACTGTAGTATTGCCTGTAACCGAAGCACTTGCCAACGTTGAAACACCAGTTACACCTAGTGTGCCACCTATCGTAGCATCACCTGTATTACGAATCCCACCCATTGCCATAGTACCCAATGCACCAGTAATTACTTCTGCTGTATTAGTTGCATCTGAGATGAATACCATTTCAGAAGCACTATCATCATAACCGAAGAATCCAAGTTTAGCATCAGTGCCATTATGCCATTTATACACGATACCACGATCTTTATTATCGTCAGAACCATTCGCCCCAACTGTCATGATTGGGTCAACTACTTCAACCGTAGTTGAGTTTACAGTAGTTGTAGTACCATTAACAGTTAAGTTACCACTAATAATAGTATCACCACTTGCTGTCAATGTACTAACATCTGTGTGTCCATCGACTTCTAAGGTACCATCTGTATGTACATTACCTGAAGTATCAGCTACCGTAAATGCAGTACCATCAACCTCAATACCACCATTAGCAGCTAATAGACCACTTGCAGTGATTGTTGTAGCTGTTGTGGCACCAGCACTTAATGTACCATAGACTGCTGTATTACCAGTCGCACTATCAACAGTGAACTTATTAGTACTAACATCAAAGTCACCATCAATACCAGTAGCACCAGTGACATCTAATGTACTCGCAGAAGCATTGCCTGTGATAATAGCACTTACTAATGTAGAAACACCTGCACTTAATGTACCATCGATAACTGCGTTACCTGTAACATCCAAGTCCGCACCGACATTCATATTACCAGTACTAGTAACAATACCATCAACTAGCAACAATGAACCATTAAATGTTAAGTTTCCGCTATCTTCTAATTCACCTGCTGTTCCAGCTAATACAACACGTCCACTAGATAAATCACTAACTTTAGCACTTGCTAAGGTAGTATTTCCTGCACTTAATGTACCTGAAACAGTAGCATTGCTACTAAATTCAACATTCCCACCAACGGTAGCTCCAGCAGTAACTACTAATCCGTTACCCGATGCTTTACTTAATGTTAATGTATCACTGATATCAGCTGTACTATTTGCATCGATTGCACCATTAAATGTAGCTAATCCAGATGCTGTAATAGTTGAAGCTGTAGTTGCGCCAGTAACAGCTAACGTACCAGCAATTGCTGTATTACCGGTAGCATCAGCGACCGTGAACTTATTGCTGTCAACTGCAATACCAGCATTTGCATTAAGGAGACCACTTATTGTGGTAACACCCGTAACACCCAATGTACCACCAACCGTAGATGCACCTGTAACTGTTAGTGCATCACCGATAGTAACATCATCTGGTAATCCAATTGTTAACGTATCAGTAGCACTAACCGCAGTAGTTACTTCATTTGCTGTTCCACTCACAACCATTGTGTCTCCACTAGAGATTGTCTGTGAAGAAGAACCATCAGATAATGTCCAACCCGTAGAAGATAATAAATCTACATATGCTTTGGTAGCAGCATCTTGTGCTGATGTTGGATCTGTTACATTTGAAACTTTATTTGATCCTGCACTAATAGTTTGACCATTCGCAACAGTTAATCCACCATTGAATGTGGCACTCTGCCCAAATGTCGAAGCACCTGTTACAGTAACCGTATCAACACCTGCATTGCCTAATGTAACATTGCCATTTAGTGTGGTATTACCCGCAACACTAAGTGCTTGACTTAATGACGCATCACCGGAAACAGTTAATGTAGTTGAAACCGTAGTTGCTCCAGAAATAGCCAACGTAGACCCATTAAATGTTAAGTTTCCACTATCTTCTACTTCACCACTTGCACCAGCAATTAATACGCGATTATCTGTTAAATCAGTAACACGTAAACTTCCAACTGCCATCCCACTTAAACTTCCAGTCATAACAGACGAAGTATCAGTTGCATCAGCAATCACTACAAATTCAGAAGCACTATCATCATAACCCATAAAGGCTTCTTTTGCATCTGTTCCGTTATGCCATTTTAATTTTAGACCGCGATCTAAGTTATCATCTGACCCATTAGTACCTAATGTCATAATTGGATCAGCTACTTCAACTACTGTTGAGTTAACTGTTGTTGTTGTGCCAGAAACGGTTAAGTTTCCACCTACAATAACATTCCCTGTTGATGTCAGTGAACTAACATCAGTATGACCAGTAACAGCGAGTGTACCACCAACTGTTGCATCAGCAGTAACAGAAAGTCCTGTTCCTGTTGCTTTGCTTAATGTTAATGTATCTGCAAAATCACCTACGCCAGATGCATCCAATGATGAAATAGTAGTTGCGCCTGTTACTGATAATGTACCAGCAATTGCTGTATTACCTGTGCTATCAGCGACAGTGAACTTATTGGTATCAACTTCAATACCACCGTTTAAACTAGCTAACCCACCAACAGATAGTGTGCTTGCAGTAACTACTGCACCTGACGATCCATCTACTGTGAAGTTACTTGTATCAACTGCGATACCACCATCTGCATTAAGTAATCCAGTTAATGTAGTAACACCTGTTACAGCGAGTGTACCACCAACTGTTGCATCAGCAGTAACAGAAAGACCTGTTCCTGTTGCTTTGCTTAATGTTAATGTATTGTTAATATCAGCAGTATTGTTAATATCAACTGCACCATTTAGTGTAGTTCCACCAGATATAGTCAATGTTCCTGATGTAGCAACATTTCCAGTTGAATTAGCAACAGTGAACGCACCATCAACATCAATTCCACCATCTAAACTAGCTAAACCACTAGCATCAATAGTAGTACTCGACAATGCGCCTGAAGTTAATGAGCCAGATAGTGTCGTATTACCAGTAACAGTTAGTGTACCAGCAACCGCTGTGTTACCACTTGCACTTGCTACCGTGAATTTAGATGAATTAACATCGAAGTCACCATCAACACCCATCGCACCAGTAACATCCATTGTAGTACTTACTGTTGCTGAACCTGTAACAGCCAATATTGATCCATCAAATGTTAAATTAGTTGAATCTTCTACTTCACCGTTTGTACCAGCAAGTAACACACGACTAGTTGTTAAATCAGAAACTTTTAAGCTACCAAATTTAGCAGCACCCACCGCACCAGACATTACTTCTGCCGCATTAGATGCATCTGGGATGAATACAAATTCAGAAGAACTATCGTCATACCCAAAATAACCAACTTTTGCATCTGTTCCGTTATGCCACTGATATTGCACACCACGATCTTTATTGTCATCCGCAGCTGGTGCAGTATCTCCACCTAAATTCATAATTGGGTCATCAACGGAAACCACAGTTGAATTAACTGTAGTAGATGTACCATTAACTGTTAGATTTCCACCCACAATAACATTGCCAGTAGACTCTAACGTACCATTGATTGTTGTATTTGCAGCGGTTAATGTACCTGATGTGTCTATGTTACCCGTTGAATTAGCAACAGTAAATACGCCATCAACATCAATTCCACCATCTAAACTAGCTAAACCACTTGCTGTGATTGTAGTCACCGTAGCATTGTCAGTAGCATTTAATGTTGTTGTAGTAGTTCCGCCATTTGCAATTAATGCACTAGTTAATGTAGTAACACCAGTAACAGCGAGTGTACCACCAACTGTTGCATCAGCAGTAACAGAAAGTCCTGTTCCTGTTGCTTTGCTTAATGTTAATGTATCTGCAAAATCACCTACACCAGATGCATCTAACGATGAAATAGTAGTTGCACCATTAACATCCAATGTGCCATCAATAACTGTATTGCCTGTAGCATCAGCGACTGTGAACTTATTGGTATCAACTACAATACCACCGTTTAATGTTGCCAATCCTGATGCAGTAATAGCAGCAACAGTTGATGCACCGGTAACACCTAATGTGCTACCTAATGTAGTTGCACCATCAGCATTTAATGTGCTTGCAGTAGAAACAGCACCCGATGAACCATCTACAGTGAAATTATTTGTATCAACTGCAATACCACCATTTGCGTTTAGCAAATTAGCAAGTGTTGTTACACCAGTAACACCTAGTGTGCCACCAAATGAACCATCTGCTGATGCTACTAAATCTTCTAATGCTAAGTCTTTGACTTGCATATCAGCATATGCTGATACCGTAACTGTCGTGCTAGAATCTGCATCTGAAGTAGTTGCCGCAACGAACTTATCCGCTGATTCATCCCAAACGAATGCTATATTTGTGTTTGTTCCACGTTCACCGATAAACCCGATGTCCGTAGCACCTGCGCCACTTTGGTTTGACGCTAAAACCATTATCGGATCTTCAACTGTCATAGCGGTAGTATCGATTGTCGTCGATGTACCACTTACAGTCAAGTTGCCGGTGACCGTTAGGTTTGAACCATAGGTCATGTCGTTTTCTAAAAGACCACCTGTAATCGTACTAGAAACGAGTTTTGTTCCCGTAATTGTACCATCAGTGATCTGATTATTCTTAATTCTTGTAATTGCCATAATTGAGCTCCCTTAATTAGCTACTACTATTTACGGAAAATTACGGAATTATTATATGTGTATATTATACATTACGGCAAATACCAACGTGTTATTAAGTTGCTGATATAGCTACACCAAAAATTATTCGTTGCCAATCTGATCCACTATATACTGCCAAACATGGATTGCCTGAATCCCCATCTGAAACATATATAAGCTGGCCATTTGATTTATTTGAAAGAGCATTTGCCTGTAATACAGTATAAACTGGCAATTGAATGCTGTGTGCATTGGTAGCATCAAATATTTCAGCAGAACCTATTGATATTACAGTATTACCGGAAATATCTAGTGTAATGCCGGTTCCACTTGCATCTACTTTAGTAGTCCCATTTGCATTTGTGATAGCACTATATGATGCTATTTCTGATATAAATCGTATTTCTACTTTATCAGTAATAACAGGTGCTTCGGCAAATGTTATTTGGTTAGCAGACACTGTATATGCAGTATCTGGCATTTGTATAATGCCGTTAATATTAACCATTATTGCCGCAGATGTAGTTGAATTATCCAATGTAAATACAGTAGTTGCACCATCACCTGTGATTGTTTGGCTAGTTAGTGCGGCAAAGGCAGCAGGACCAACCACTTCCCATATTACACCGTTGTATATTTCGGGATATCCCAAATCAGAATTATATCTAAATGTGCTTGAAACAGGAGTAGATGGACGTTGTGCAGTAGTTCCATACGGTATTCTAATGCCATCATTGCCTGTTATTTTTACAATTCCCGTGCCATCTGCTGTGATTGTAAGATCATTATTAGTTCCTGAACTGATATTATCTATGACTAATGTAGTTCCATCAAAGGTCAGATTGGCACTATCTTCCAATAAACCACTTGTTCCAGCAATAACTACACGATTATTAGTCAATGTAGTTATTGCGGTATTTCCAGAGACAGACAGCGTTCCGGTAATACTCAATGTTTCGGATGGTGTAGCATCATTAATGCCAATACGATCATTAACCACATCCAACATCAATAAATCAGTATCAAACGCTAGATTTGTCCCATCACGAAGCAGATTATCAGTAAGCATTTGGCCATGTATCTTACTAATAGCCATTATGCAACCTCATTACTACTTAGATTATGAATTATATTGATCGGCATCCCAGTTGGTGGTGCTGATGTAAAGGTGATATCATATGTCCCTGCTACTGTATAATTAGTAGTCGGGATTTGGTATATATTACCAACGAAAACAAGTACCTGAGTAGCATCTGCTATTGAATAAGCCATTGATCCGAAAACAGTATCAGATCCATTGCCTGTAAATGAATCAACTTCGATATTGGCATCACCTTGTTTTGCTATTGTAGCAAATACAGTACCATCAAAATATTCTACTTTACCAATAGTAGTATTGAATCTAATTTGTCCAAATATTGGGTTAGATGGGCGTTCAGCAGCTGTTCCTGCTGGTATTGCAACAGAACTATTCATAAAACCAATTTTTTGGTTTTTTACAAGCCCCATTAGATTCCAGTGTAACTAACAACAGAGGTAATAGATGATCCAGCATCAGCAATAATATTAATATAATCATTATTATCCATTACTAATTTTTCACCTGCTGAATACACCATATAGGTATCACCTGCCGGAATTAATACGTCCTTCATCATGATATTGCTATTGCCTGGACTATCTGCACCTGGTACGACATGCATACTTACAGATACTCCACTAGCACTGTAATTACACAATGATATCATCGTAACTGCTGAAACATTACTGCTTGTATAAATTGTAGTGTTTGTGTTGCCTACCGCAACTGCATTAATTGCCATATATAATCCTTAAAATATTAAACCATAAACCATTGCTTTGGTTTTTGATACTAATTCATCACTAGATGTTGAGTTTACAAAATACAACCCAGTTCCACCTTCACCTGGTGTTGCTGAATATAATTTATTATAACTACTAGTTGATGAGGGTGCTGCTCCTTGTTCTTCCAAACTAAGCACATTATTTATTTTCACTTGTCCTGTGCCATTAGCATCCAATACAACATCGCCATTCGACGCACTTGTAATTGTCATACTATTTACATCAAGATTTCCACCTAACTGTGGTGTTAAATCATCAACGACATCTGACATTCCAGCATTATTACTACTAACATCAGAAACAATATATTCCCATATAGTGCCATCATGTGTAAGTTGCCAAGCATCTAAACTATCATCGTACCGTATCCCTACATTTAGTGCTGTTCCACGGTCAATTTCAATGCCCGAATGAACCGCTGTTACACCCTCATCCTCTTCTCCTTCATTTAACAAAATTGTATTATTACTAATAGCTAAATTTGTTACTAGTACATTTTCTGATGTTCCAGTAACTACCAAATCACCATTTATTCTTAAATTAGCTGTCGTAATAGTCACATCATTCGCAGCATCACCAGCTGCATTAATGGTATTGATATTATAATCACCTTGTACTGTTTTTGTTAAACTCATTATAGATCCTTATTATACCTTATTTAGTTGTTTTTCAGCACACAAAAAAATCCCCCAATAAAGGGGGATTGAAAATGTAAATCAATATACTAATTATGCATTGGTCATTGATACTGAATAGTCCAATACCGCTGAACCTTTCGTCCAAGCAACTTTAACACCATCCGCAAATTCTGTGCCTGTGCCACGCACAACAGTACATGTTCCAGCTGAAATTTTACTAATAAAATATGTTCCACTTACTGAATCTGTTGCTGTAATACGCATTTCACCAGGTGCATTCGGTGTACTTGTTACTAATTTACAGACTTCAGTACCAGTTGCAGTTGTTACTCTAAAACGCCTTGAACCTTTTTGTGCAACTATATCACCAATTTGATCACTGCCACCAGTTACGAATGCAGTCAATGAAATAGCATTCACCTTAGTCGATGTTAATACCGCTGTGCCTGTTGCATCTGCATTGCCTGTTGCAAATGTAATTGTTGGTACTGATGTGTAACCAGTACCTGCTTCTGTTACGGTTACAGATACAACAGTGCCATCTGATACAATTGTTGCTGTTGCTTGTATACCACCTGGTAATTGTGGTGCTGAAATTGTTACTGCTTCACCGGTTGAATAACCAGTGCCAGCTGCTGTTACTAATACTCCGTCTAAGCCTTCGCCGCCTAAACCGCCTTCGTTTGTGTTACCAAAGTGCTTTTTATTTATTGGTCGTCCCATTTTTTTCTCCTTGAAAATCGTTCTATGACTACGCAGAGGGGTTTCTGCATAAATGTTCTAATTAGTAGAACATTCTAGTATTTAGTTAATCTTCGGAGGTTTTAACCGTGGCAACTTTTTCAACAGGTTTTGTTTCCTTTTTATCATTGGGCGCTACTTCTTTGATCTTGGGAGTTTCCACTTTTGCCACCGGAACTTCAGGAACTACTTCCTTGTCTTTTGGTGGTTTTACTTCTGCTTTCACTACCGCTACCTTTTCTTCTTTCTTAACTGGTTGACTCTTTGTTTTAACAACAGCTTTTTTCTTAGCAGTCTTTGGGGTTGATGATTTTTTAGATTTATCAGCCGATTTCTTTAGGATCGCAGGTTCACAATTGTCTAGTACTGGACTCTCTGATACCGTTAATATGTAACGATTCCCTTTAAAATCAACACCATATTTATTACTAAGATATTCCAATCTCACTTCTTTGTCATTGTGCACAATACATACGGTCATTGTTCCGTTCTCTAAATCCCCATCAGCTAAATCAGATAACACACAACCACCAGTATTTGATCCATCTGTAACTAAAAACTTCTTAGCACCTTTTTGTCTGATAATCGTTCCCGCAGCTTCATCATTCTCCGCAATTTTCACACGACAATCAATGTCTGCTGTATCATTCGTAATTTTAAATCTTCCCACTTGATATTCTCCTATTATATTAGTATATTATGTATTTATATATTTATATTGTTGTCAACGAAAACCCTGAAAGCGTTAGGTATCCTTAGTTAGCATACTCAAACACCATATTACCACAATCATAATATCTTCTATACCCGGCATCAAACATATTCATACTTTCACTCTTTGATGCATCAAAGTTTGGCAACCATTTAGCTAGGTTTGACTTTTGGCTTTTATACCTTGAAATCTTAATAGTGCCATCTGTCCAAAAGTAACCAGGCTTTGTATTACTGAGATGCTTAAAACCCATTTGCAAATACCCATTGCCACTTGACATAGACAAACTACAATACGTCATCAATGATCCAACATATTTCATCCCAAAAGCAGACAATATTCGTGACCCACCTCCAACCACAGTAATGCCTCCTTTGCTACATGATCTCAACAATTCATAATCGTACTTCTTTTTGTACCTTGACACACCAAAACTCATCAATGATACCAATTCATTATCATAATACAACCCATATGCTATTTTAGATGAGACATACCCCTGTAAATGATTTGCATCCAAAAATATGTGTTCATCCTGTTTGGGGACAACTTGCACAGTACACTTCCTTGCATATATTCTGGTGTTAATTCCCATCTTACTTCGTATAATTGATTTTATTATATCTTCGTTGTGTATCCACTCATAATCTGTGATGTGCATCAACCTTACATTCTTTTCCTTTGCGGTAGCAGTCTTATCAATATGCCTTGTTTTATATTCTTCTTTGATATGTGATGGATTATATGAATGCCAATACAACCCATTAACTTCAATCCCTATACCTTTTGATGGGATTAATATATCAATTTCTTTGCTTCCTAAAATAGTCCAATCACCTAAAACCACATTGATACGTAACTCATCCCCAATAAACTTTGCTATCTCCATTTCAATCAGTGAATAGTTTGTTCGTTTTCGTATTTTGAACCCATGCTTCCTACAATACCACCCAACTGTTCCGTAATACACATTCAGTTCACTGGCAATATCCACCAATGATCTTTTTTTGACATTATACTCATTGTCCATCCATACAAGGTCTGATAGCAATGCATATACATCGGCTGGTATCTTCGGATTTTTTAACTTACTGATAACATCCAATCGTTGAAGATTATGACTAACCCCATACTTCTGCATCATTGTATCGGATCGTTTTTTATTTACCTTGGTATGGTATTCATTAGACCACTTAGATTTGGTTGCTGATACCTTTTGTCCCATCTCTTCCTTTAGGCATCTACAGGTAGATGAATGACCACAATACTGATACCCTGATGATATCCTAGCAAACCCTTTATTGTTGCCATATCTACACACGCCATCTTCTTGTGACAATGCACTATATATCATTTCATTGTATTTTGAACTCTCCACTAATGTATTATATAATACCCACTCATTAAGTTCAGGATCTCTTTTTATAATTTGAGAATAATGCTTTGGCTTTTCCCGAATTAGTTCAATAATATGTTGTTTATGTTTTTTACTCATTGCAATGATACAGTATACCTTTTATTGGGATGGTTAGGTGTAGCATAACACAAAAACCACCCCGAAGGGTGGTTTTAATAAGGTTATTGCTTATTTAACTTACTGGAATGATAAGTTAGCTACGGCAATTTCACCTAGATAATCACCCGCGTTACCAAATGAGCTTGCAGTATTTGTTAATTCTACATAACCATATCTAGTAAGGAATGAAACTACTGGTTCAAAAGTGCTAGGATCAAGTACTGTTCCTGAACTCATTAGTGGGATATATGGACAGTAGAACGCAGCTGCATCAGCTTCGCTTGACCCCTTATAACCTACCAACACAGCCTGTGAATCAGAAGCATATGAATCAACATAAATCTTCATAGCACTATTCAATGTACCTACTAGCTTAGTGTTAGTTGGTGCTTCAAATGTACCTTCGGTAGTACGTGCAAACGCTGATGTAGTAGCTGATTGCAGAATAGTCAATGCAGCAGGACTAACAACAGCCCAGTTACCAGCACCACGGCGTGTGCGTTGTGCAATTAAGTTACCAGTACGATTAACCAATACTGCTAATGCAGCATGTTCATCACCCACGAACGTAGCAGTACCAGAAACGGTAGACTGATCGTATGTGAATTCTGTATTAGCCAATGAACGTAAAGATAAAAGAATCTCTTGATCAATTTCAGCAGTGATTTCTTGTGCTAAAGCAGCCATAATTTCAGCTTCAACATCAATACCATGCATTGAGTTAGCATCCTGTGCCGCTTCAAAAGTCCAACGTGCTTGTAACTTACGAGTCTTAGCTTCAACTGCTTGTTTCAAGAGTTGAACACTAATGTTACGACCGCCAGTTCCTTCCATATTTGATGTGGAAGCACCTTGATAGCTATACTGATCAGCGGTATTGCCACCAGAGTATGCAGTAGCAATCTTAAATGGACTCAATGCTTCATCACCAGCAGTGGTATCAGCATTGGCTACGCTTGAATCATTCATTGTTGTACCATAACGCACACGCAATGTATGAATTTGGCTTACTGGTCCTTGCATTGGTTGTACACCAACTAATTCATTTGCAATTACAGTTGGCATAACACGACGGATGACAGGTAAAATTACACGATTAAGTGTAGCAACATTACCTGAAGCCGTAGATCCTACTGTAGCTGATTCAGCCAAGTATGATTTTGTATTTTCTAAAATTACCGCCATAGATGAACGCTTTGTTCCATTCAACCCTTCTAAAAGGGCATCTTTAGTCTCGCTCCAACGGCTTTCTAATAGTTCTTGTGACATTTGTTATATTCTCCTATTTGATGTCTTAAAGTCCTGCTAAACGTTTAATGTCAACGACATTATCCGCCATAGCTACTTCTTTTACTTTATTACCAGTTATTTCTCTTCTACTTTCAGTCAAAGTTCTCTTTTTGTGATTAACTTTAGTCTGTTTGTTTTCAAGAACTACTGGTAAGTACTTCTCAAAAGCGCCTGATAAACGAGATGTTTGTACGCTTTCTAATAAATTCTGCATAATTTCTGCTTTGTCTTCTTTAAGAGGACCAAGCAAATCATCCAGAACCTTAGCACGATGGTTACTTTCGGTAATCATACGCACTTCCTTGTTTTTACTCTCGATTAAGACTTTCGCCTTAGTCATTGTTTTCTTAGCTTCCGCCAGTTTATTATCCTTTGCTTTAACTTCGCTTTGTAATTTACGAACTTCTGCACTCTCATTTAAGTGAGTTGTTAAGAACTCAGTAGAGAATGCTTCATAAATTCTACGACCGAAATCATTTTCACGGGCAGATTTAATATCTTCCTGTAGCTGTGATAATTCACTATGGATTCGTTTAGTAACAACATTTTTAACTTTGGCAGATGATTCTGCTATAAAGTTATTTTTAAGTTTAGTAAGTTTATCCTTCGCCTCAGTGATCAGACGTACTTTAGCCTCAACTAAATCACGCTTATCTTCCGCAAATTCAACAACTTCTTTCGCTAATGACTTAGCAACGAATTGTTCTAACTTCTTAAACCCTTCTGTTTGTATCGATCGGTCTTTTCTCAATTCTTTAATTTCTTCCGCTAACTTAGTAACCATAAATTCATTAAACTTCTGTGAATTTTCAGCCATTTTAGCTTGGAACTTAACACGATCTTTAACCAAAGATTTTTTATCTTCTGCTAATTCTGTGATTTCGTTTTTAAGACCATCTGTTACCATTTTATCCAATGCTTCAACCATTGTTTCTTTGTCATGCTCGTAACGACCTGCGAATTCCTCACGAAGTTCCGCACGAATAGTTTCACGAGTCTCGGTTAGCTTTACTTCCCATTCTTCCTGGATAGCTACACGAGTATCATCATTCACTAAGTCGCTTTCAAGCAGTGGTTTTAATGCATCTAACATAATGTTTTTCCTTTTTACCATTATAACTTGCTTTTAAAAACAAGCATATTAATACATTTATTTATGTACCAATTCCTCACAGATTCTTCATATAACGAATCTGTTTAATTCGTTTACACAATTGCTTGTGTCATATTTTAAGATCCTTAATTAAGGATTTTAACCCTTTTTCTAAGTATCTCTGTGCAGTTAAACTCTCTCTTGCATCAGTTGCCATTTCTAGCATCTTATGTCCACCATTCATATTCAACAACCCTTCATAAATGGCAGTTGGATATGCACCTGGTGCACTCGGCTGTGCCACAACATCCACTGTGACTATTTCAAAATCACTGACATTTCCATTAGATTCATTGACATTGCCACTCCCTCTACTAGAAACACCTAATTTAACACCCGCACCTAACATAGTTTCAACTAACTTACCCATTGGGGTAGGCAAAATCTTTAACTTACCAAAACCATTTGCACCATCCATCCACATTTCTGTGATCATATGACTGACACGGTCAAGGTTTACTTTTAAATCTTCTGGATGATCTAATTCACCCAATACTGAATATCCACCCTGTATCTGTTCATTAATAGTTTTTACAGCACTACCAATTTCATTCACAGGGTAAACACGCTGATTAGCGTTCTGGACATCGCCTTGTATACACATACCTTTCATAAAGAGTGATTTTTTGTCACCTTCACCACGTGATTCAACTACTATACTAGCAGCATCATATGATAAATTTTCCTGTAGGTAAGCCATTATAAATTATCCTTACTTGTTATTCTGTTTAGCGATTGATTTAACGCTATCACCTTTCTTCTTAGAAATACCCTTGGAAACTTTTTGCAATGGTTTAGCCTCAGTGTTTGCAGTAGTTAAAGAACCAACTGATACTTTACCACGACCTTTCTCTTCTGCTGATCCAGCTTTTACTGGTTTAGCACCATTTGTTCTTCCTTTTCCACCTGCATTATTTGCATTGGTTGATTTCTTATTAATAGAACCTTCCTCAGATGTAGTTGGTTTTGGTGCAGGTTTTAATGCTGCGCCTTCAAAAAACCCTGGGTTGGTTGATTCTTCAAATTCTTCTTCGTCATCCAATGATAATTCATCACTAAATTCTTCATCACCGAACTCTTCGCCTTCCTCATCATCTAATGATAA
>Ga0233446_1001484_pt1 | contig 17320 bp, 16 predicted proteins | sample SI_124_October20_4_FD_182780 | JGI IMG/M metagenome (GOLD analysis project Ga0233446, IMG submission 182780) | Seawater microbial communities from Saanich Inlet, British Columbia, Canada - SI_124_October2016_120_MG | ecosystem: Environmental > Aquatic > Marine > Inlet | place: Canada: British...
TTTAATTTCGGATAACAGACTGAATTTCTGCTTGTTGTACAGGCTTCTGTTAAATGTCAGGACAAGAAAACAATTCAGTCCCATAACCTGCTGAGTAAAAGTTATATATTTGTGTTCAGTGTATTTTTCTGGGTATGATTTGACAGGAATTTCAAGAAGATTTTTAAAATGAGAAGGAACCAATGAACCAACCCAGTAAACCTTCTTTTTCATTTTTTTAAAGTTTTCTTCGTTATTATTTCCTTTGTCAAGTACAATTACTGGTTTATCTGCCGATGCACTATAATATTTCATCTTTAGGATTAATTCGTCTATAATTTCTGAAAAACAGTTACTGTCATGAGCGTTGCCTTTGTATATTTTATGAAACATTGGGATTCCGCTATCCATATCAACTGCTGTTGTAAGTCCAACCTGTTTTAGATGATTTCTATTTTCTTTACTTTTTCCTGTATTTGCCAACTCTGAAGGTGTTTGAGGTTGTATATATGTAAAAAAATTAGTAGTGTCGTAAGCTATTGTAGTGGGATTAAGTTTTAGTAACTCCTTAATCTTCAGAAATATTTCATCTTCCATTATTGTTAAAATGTCATCGTTAAGACCTGCAAAAATATCATCTGCACAATCATTCTCCTGTCTATATTTCCTTAATTCTTTTTCATTTATTACATCATCAGTTACATACCAAAATGATTTACTGTTTAATTTTGAAGATTTAAAATTTAGCAGTTCAGGAAAAATTGTATTTTTTGACCATAATCCAATCTTCTCTTTGCTGCTTGCATGATCAAGTCTATTGATAATAGCCATTTAAAAATATATATATTTTGGAATCGAATACCTCTCTCCGGGGATGTATTTTTTTAAAATTTCATCAAGTCCGGTTTTTCTGCAAATTTGATATACGGCAGATGGAAACCCAAAAGATTTCTGTCTAACGCTTATGCATTTAGTTTTGGATTCATTTATTTTTTTGTGAATGCTCTCCGCCGTACCTAGATATTCAGAAAATGTTTTTACTTTGCTTTTTCCTGATCCAGGACCTTTGCCTTCATCGCTGAGATTAATTTTTTCTCTTCTTGTATATTGATAGTAGTAATAGATCTTACCACCTATTTTTTTGGGATATATTTTGGGATCCATGAAACACCTCCAATTAACACGTCATATAAATATATGATATAATAAATATGACGATATTCAAGCAATGTATTGCGTAAATATAAAAATAAAAGGAGATTTTATAATAATATTAACTAACACGTCACATATAAAGAAAAAATATGTTTAGCATTAAGAAGTTACAAAATGTGATTGCAGACTGGTGGAAGACTCGGGTTAAACACTGTAATCTTTGGACTGAGTCGAAAGCGAGGGATGATCCCGGCATTGTCCCGGGCGAGAATGTTGATTTCATTCTTGATTCGCAATACATTCCCATGGATGATTTTTTGGAAAATTTCTGATAAATATGAATCTCAGTCATAGAGGTTATGTATACTGTTTCTAGCTTTTTTCGTCATGTTCCGCTACTTTCCCCCGCCGCCGATGCTCTATTGGTGCAGGTACTTGCACCAATAGAGCATTAAATGAGAATTATAAGCAGCTTTAATGTTAAAAGCTTTGCATTAGCATCATCCTGAAGTATTTTAGTATCAAAGTAAAAAATCAAAATTCCTATTAATCAAAATCAAAATTCCTATTAATCATAACCCTTGAAAGATACATTCATTTTTCTATCATAATTGTCCATATGTAAATTGACCCGATGAAAAGTAGTACGATAATCTTTGCCTACGGCATCGCTTTTTGCAAATGCGTAAAACGGGCTTACTGTGACAGTGGCCGTACCCAGACTGACAATAGAGTTTGTAAACATTTTTAAACCCCGTAGTTTAATTATGTATAGTAGTAAACACTACAAATATTCAGTTGCACAAGTCTTTTTTATAAATGACTCAAAGGATAAATAAACTGGTAATGATGTACTATAGAGACTTTTAATTTCAGTTACAAGAGCGAGAGTCAGTAAAGAATAACCTTCGTCTTATTGAACTAAATATTTGGAAGTTAATAAAGAGGAAATAATATATTTTTGGACTTTTCAAAAAGTAAGACTTAAGAGAGAAATAATTTTTTTCTCTATCTTAAGAATGAAAGAGTTATATATTAGTTCGAATTTATCATAGAAATATTGTAAATTAACTAATAAAGGTCTTAAGGTTTGTTATGGCAAAGTATCAAAATAACATCGGGATCGGGAACGGAGGATTTCAAGAGATTTGGCAGATCACTTACCCTTTAATACTCGTAAATGCAAACAATGGTATTATGCAATTTGTTGACAGAAAATTTTTGTCTATGAATTCTACTCTTGATGTTGCTGCTGCTCTCCCAGGCGGGATATTAGCATTTACCCTTTTTGTTTTTTTTACAGTAACAACTGGCTTTAGTTCTTCTATTATTTCTCAGTATAATGGAAGACGGGACAATAAGGCTTGTGCTAGAGTACCGTGGGCAAGTTTTTATTATGCTTTGTTTGCTGGGATGATATGTTCATATTTAATGCCTTTTGTAGGTAACTATATAATAGATATAGGTAATCACCTTCCAGAAATAGCTAGTAGAGAAAAACAATATTTTAATGTAATGATTGTTAGTGGGGGATTTACTTGTGTCATGATTGCATTTAGTTCTTTTTTTTCTGGACGAGGGAAAACTTTAATAGTTGCCATTATAATGTTTAGTGTTTGTATTTTAAACTGTATTTTGGACTATATATTTATTTTTGGGAAATTTGGGGTTTATCCTTTGGGAATAACTGGTGCTGGTTTTGCTACAACACTGTCTACATTGTTCGGTGCTCTATTAGCTTTTGTTATATTTATATTTCAAAACCAGTCAAAATATCCAACAAGAAGAGGTTTGATTTGTCGTTTTTCTGATTTAAAAAGGCTTTTTGTATTTGGTTCTCCTTCTGGTTTTCAAGTTTTTTGTGATGTTGGAGCATTTGCTTTTGTTATATTTGCAATTGGTACATTAGGCAAAATATCATTAGCTGCTACAACAATCACTTTTTCTATTAATATGATAGTTTGGATGCCTTTGATCGGGATGTCTGAGGCTACAGGAATAATTACAGCTAATTATATTGGATATGGAAGAAAAGACATTTCCGTAAAACAGGCTTATAGAATTTTACTAATAGCCCTCTCCTATATTGTAATTACAGCATTAGTTTTGATTATATTTTCTGATTATTTTTTCAGCTTCTTTAGCCCAAAAGGTGAAGTTGGAAATTTCAGAGAGGTAATGAAGTATGGACGTATAATGTTGATATGTATTGCTGTATATAACTTTTTTGATGCGATATATTTTATATCTATTGGTGCATTAAGAGGAGCAGGCGACACCAAATTTCCAATGTATGTAGTGATATTTTGTGCATGGGGAATATTAGTGCCATGTGTATTGTTATGTGTTTTTGTTTTAAAATTATCAATAGTTGGTATTTGGATTTTCATCATTGTATATATTTTTATATCTAGTACAATTATTTTTTTTAGATTTTATTCCAGAGGGTGGGACAATATTGATTTAATTGGAAAAATTTCTCTTCCTGTTGATTCAATAACAAATTCAAATGCATCTGAGTTTTCTATATAAACTATGCAAATTAAATATCAAAAAGTAAAATAACAATGTTAGAAAGAATAAAAGTAATTGTTTTTGATGTTGATGACGTTCTCATAAATGGCACAGATGAGAATGGATGCTTTTATTGGACTCAAAATATTAACAAAGACCTTGGTATAAATAAAACAAGTCTACAGAAACTTTTTTTGAAAGGTTGGCAAAAAGCTGTTCTTGGGCGAGTTGATACCGTAGAGATAATAAGTAATTTTTTGAAAGAAATTAATATAAATATTACCCCACAGCAGTTTATTACTTACTGGCTTGCAAAAGATTCTAATATTGATAGGAAAATGTTTAAAGCAGCAGAAACACTTAAAAATAATGGATATCTTCTTTATCTTGGTACAGTGCAAGAAAAATATAGATCCCGTTTTTTGTGGGAAGAATTAGGCTTTAAAAAGCATTTTAAAGATATATATGCTTCTTGTTTTTTGGGATGCAAAAAACCACAAAAAGACTATTTTAATAATGTTCAAAAAAGAATAGGAGTGTCACCTGAGCAAATACTTTTGATTGATGATAAGGAGAAAAATATAGAGGGGGCTTTAAATGCGGGTTGGCAGGGTTATTTACACAAAACTTATGAAGAAACTGACAAAAACCTTTTTAATTTTTTTCAAAAAAAATCTATTTTAACAAAGTGAATAGTTAGAACTGGACTATAGGTAAACCTATTTTTATTTCAAATTTGCAAAAATTAATTTTATATTTGATAAACTGATTCTAAATTATAATTTACTAGACTTGTGCTATATAATTATAATGATTTTGACTATACAACAATTAGGCCTATTATTTTGCTTTAACTACTTGGTTGCACCTTTTCGGAATAGGACGAAAAAAGGGCAAATAAAAAAATATAATAATTAATAAGGATTATATGGTTACTATTCCAGCAAATATCATAAGTTTAATAGGCTTGTTTTGTTTTCATTGCATGGTGTTTAAGTAAAGATCGAGGAAAAATCATATGGCGTCCCATTATAACAGGGCTCATATTGGAATTATTGTTTGGTTTTGTTGTTTTTTGCATTCCTGGGATTCGATTATTTTTTGTATTATTCAGTAATGTTTTTCAAAAACTTATAGAGTTTTCACGCGGAGGAATAACTTTTCTTTTTGGAGAACTTGGGGCTGTCAATAGCCCATATGGCCTTATCTTTGCATGCCAGATACTACCTCTTATAGTAATATTTGCATGTATAATGGGGTTACTATACTACTTTGGTATTATGCAGTTTATTATTAAAGTTTTTGCTATATTTTTTTCTAAAGTTATGAAAACAAGTGGAGCTGAAACTCTTTGTGCATCTGCAAATATATTTGTAGGTATAGAATCTGCTCTTACCGTACGTCCATTTTTATCTAAAATGACTGAATCTGAGCTTTTTATTGTTTTGACCGTTGGCATGTCTACAATAGGATCAAGTGTACTTGCTATCTACGCATCATTTTTGCACAAAAACTTTCCATTAATTGCAGGGCATTTGTTAAGTGCATCTGTAATTTCAATACCTACAGCATTTGTCATTTGTAAATTGATGATGCCCGAAATAGAAACCCCGGAGACTTTAACCCGAGTCTTCCACCAGTCTGGGGTTTTCTGGTGGAAAGACCGAAAATTTTCGCAACCCTATTTAACTGCCTGATACATAGGCACCTATAACACAGAATTGATTTTTACATTCAAAAGAAGTACTTTTATAATAGCTTCAATATCAATTGACTGAGTATTCCTGCAAAATTCGTAACTTCCAAGAAAATTAATATGCTGCCATGCTACAGGTGAAAGGCGTATCAAGAGTCTCATATTCTTTTTGTCGTTCTTAAATTCATAGCTTTCATAGAGTAGAGAAAGAATGACAGCGTTATAATAAATAATAATGCTAGCCATTAGTGCAGTGCATTCATTACTTATGTTTAGTTGAACAGGAGATTTACCGGCAAGTTTCCCGTCTCCGGTTTTTACGAGTGCAGATTTAATTTGATGATATGATTCACCTCTGTTTAAAACCCGTTGTACATCTTTTCTAATTTTATGGTCATCTATATAATTCAGCATATACAGGCTCATTATAATTTTGTCAAACTCGACAAAAGCTTTATGGGTGGAATTACTTCTATCAAATGATGTCAGTTTTCGTATCATTGAAGCCTGGCTTGTTTTCTTTACTGCTAATGAAACAATAATTCTAAGAAGATTATCCCATTCACTTTTAATAAGCTCTTCGTTTACAATGCTTTTTGGTTTTATAATATCTTTATTAGATTTATTTATTTTACCAAAAGTTACAAGATGCTTTTCCGTTTTTTTGGAAAGACTTGTAAATCTTGGCATAAAACGGTATCCAAATAAATAAAGTAATGCAAAATTGATTTTACTGATACTGTGCATATCTCCGGAAACTGCATTGATCTTAATATTTGTATTGTTATTATACACCATATCAAAAAGATAATGCCCTTCATATTCATTAGCTCCGATAATTTTTGTGTTTATTAAAGCATTATTGGCAAGAAGGGACATCGCAACAACACCTTTATTGAAGCCAAAATATTTTGATGAATTTCTGGCCAGGATAGTATGGGCTTTTGTTTCATATTTCTGCCCGTCTATGCTTGCGTGAATTCCGTAATCCGAGAGAGAATAATATTTAAATATCGGGAGGAGAGACATCTCATTCGATAAATGGATATTGGCTTTTTTAAGGTTTTCAATCTGAAGAAAATTACTTTCAATATTTTCGAGAGCAGAATGCTCAATATCGCATATTTCTGCCATTTTTCTTATACCGGCACCAGTTGCTTTCGCTATAATTGTAGCAAAAAGAGCTTTAGAATCTAAATTTGTTTTACTGTATCTTGGCAGTATATGTGAAAAATACTTCATAAAATTTATTCTTTCTGCAACGTAGTGGAGCACATCATTTACATTTTTTATCGGGATTTTGTCATAGAATGGGTTATTCACTCCGTCATCTTCTTTTTTATAGGGCAGCTTCCAGCTTAAATTCCCGGTTTTTCTGTTTTTGCCGCCTACTTTCAAATGCTTATTGTTTCCATTTAATATATTACTGTTGACTTGATTATAAGCTTTACAAAGATCCTCTTTTAGCTTTTCTAAAATATCATCAATATTCATCAGTAGTAACTTATTGTCCAGTTTTTTAAGCAGCTTGTTTTTATCTTTGTTCCAAATCTCTTTTGAAATAAGTTCATCTTCAAGACAGCGGTAGTTAATACTGTCTTTTATGTATACTTCTCCTGCTTCAAGTGCTTCTTTCAATTTTAAAAAGACAGAAAATTCAAATCGATCCCAGACAAAAATTCTTTTATATTTATTATCAATTCTACGTCTTTCAAAATAATACCGTCTCAGGCTTTTCGGGAAAAAATCAATTGGAAGTTCTTTATAATTGAGTTCGTTTGTATCTTTGCCGGAACTCAATATTTTTTTAAGAAAAGTAACTGCCTTTTGCAATTCAGCACTTTTGCATGAGAAATCTACACTCATAAAAGTCTGTCTTATGTTACGTTTAAAGCAACCGGCATTTATCTGATGATATTTCCAAATATATTTATTCTTATCAAACCTTGCTTGAGCAATTCTTCTGGCAAACTCTCTAAATTTATCTTTACTTACAATACTAAAGGCATTTGATCTTAATTCATTATCAGGAATCTTTTCATCAACAAAAAGATTAAGTATTTTGCCTGCTGTTGTCTGGCTTTGATTTAACCTTAATTTTTCTTCATATATTTCTTTTTCCTGAAATTCATCTGCTTCATTTATGTATTTATTTGTTCTATATATAAAACATTGTATGAGATTATCATTGATTTTTTTGAATCTTGCATGGGTAAAACAGATTAAATATAACATTCTTATATTTTTTCTGACATTCTCTTTTAGCTTAGCCGGAGGATAATAATCAACTAAATCAGAGTAGAAGTTTGTATTCTGTTCTGATATTTTTAGTTGAGGGATAATTTGAAGAGATTTCAGGTAAAGTTCATTTAACATTTCATGCTTTGCAACTTCTTTTCTTATTTCAGTTGTACTGAAATCTTTCGGATCTTTCTTTAACAAAGTAAGATTATATAAAGTTTCCTCTTTTTCTAGAAGTTTGTCAAGTTGTCTGCCTGTATTTTTGTCCAGAGATAATGCCAGCAGGTTAGATAACCGCCATCTTTCGCTTTGTAAAGCAGCGGAAACAATATCCTGAAGAGTTGAATATGCCGGTCTGATAACATTTTCCTGTTGAGAAACAGATAATAAACCTTCAAAAATAAACTTTGGACTTACATCATGGATAACCAGAAAATTGGCTGTATTTCTAAGCTTATTTGAGAACCTGGAAGAGCTTTTATTAATTTTGTATTTATTTCTGATAATGTTTTGGATATTATATTGCTGTCTGCTACTTATTCTTTTTTTAGGAAATTTTTCTCCAGGATAATATGAATTTATAATGAACCATACATCATCTCTTGCCTGCTGGAATGAAAAATTAAAAAAATATTGTTTGGCTTTAAAATATCCAAGCTGCAAAACATAACTGATTTTCTGTGGTATATCCTCAAAACTGTTAAGTATTTCATAATCTTCATAATCCAGAGAAAATTTCTCTACTCTGTCTTCTATTGAGAATTCCGGGAATTCATATAGAGCATTGTATTCAGCTTTATTAAGAATAGTTAATCTTGACATTGTATCACGTTTGTATACTAAATAACGGACGTTATATGTTTGCTATTATGTTTATATGATATACTTTATATTAGAATTACAAAATGTATAACTGTTACGTAAAAATACAGGTTAAATATTTAACAGCTTGGATTTCACTATATAATGAGCAGAGCATTAGCATATCTGAGGACATCTACTGATACCCAGGATTTGAAAAACCAGAAACTGGAAATATATGATTATGCAGGAAGCAGGAACATTAAAATAGACGAGTTTATTGAAATGTCTGTTTCTTCACGTAAATCAAAAAAACAGCGAAGAATTGAAGAACTCTTAGAAAAACTGCAGGAAGGTGATACCCTCATAGTTTCAGAACTGAGCAGACTTGGACGAAGTACTTCTGAAGTAATCGATCTGGTTAATGAATTAATTAAAAAGAAAATCCATTTTATATCGACAAAGCAAAACATTGATATAAAGAAACAGGATATGAATTCAAAAATAATTATAACAATGTTTTCGCTATTTGCAGATTTAGAACGTGATCTAATCAGCGTGAGGACAAAAGAAGCGTTAAAGTCAAAAAAGGCTCAGGGAATTAAACTTGGTAAGCCAAAAGGTACTATTCAGAAAAGTAAATTTGATAAAGATACAGAAAAGATTAAGGAACTTCTTGATCTTGGCTTATCTGTTAGAAAAATAGCTGGAATTTTAGGATTGAAAAATCATATTGGCTTAAATACGTATATTAATAAACGGAATATACGTTCTTAAATTTAAAAAGGAAAGGAATTACTATGCCGGCAATATCAATGTTTTATGGTATTATAGTTTACCTGTATTATATGGATAACAGGCAACATAAAAAACCGCATATTCATGCTAAATATCAGGGACATGAGGTTGTTTTAGCAATTCCTGATGGTGAGATTTTAGCAGGAGAACTTCCCGGTAATAAGATGAAACTATTACTGGCATGGACGGAAATTCATCAGGAAGAATTATTAGCTGACTGGGAACTTGCAGCAAACGGGCAGGAACCTTATAAAATAGATCCATTGAGGTAAGGTTATGAATCCAAGAGTGAAAAAAGCAAACCCATTGAATAATTATAAACTTAAAGTAACTTTTTCAGATAATTCACAGGGAATATTTGACTGTTCGCAGTACCTGGAAATAGGTGTGTTTAAAGAATTGAAAAATGTTAAATATTTTAATCAGGTAAAGGTTATTGATGGTACTGTTGTCTGGCCGCATGAGCAGGACTTTTGTCCTGATACAATATTTTTGGATACTAAATTTAAAAATTGAGTTTAAACAAAAAATTGGTTAAAAATCAATTTTGCATTGTAAACAACGAAGCATTAACATGTTAAAGATAGCAGTGAAAATTTTCGGTCTTTCCACCAGAAAACCCCATAATAAAAATATTTTAAAAAAAAGGGTGTTTTGCAATTTAAATTATTTATTGGAGTGAGGGAAATGAATAAATTTGAAAGAGATATTACGTATCAAGGAGATATGAGACTTGTTGGAGGTGTGGTCACGAAGCGTGATGCAGATTTTGGAATACTCTTTGAGAGAGACAATTACCTTAATATAGTTAAAAAGTTACTTCATATACAATCCGAAGATATAGATCAATATGAAGATCATCAAGTTTTAGATTGCACACTCTCCAATGGGAGCGTAGTAGCTCTGAAAGCAGAACACAGCGCAGCTTTCTCAGCATCAGAGGTAGAGAAGTTTATCCGTTCAGGGGTTTCACATATCATTAGGATTGGCACTTGTGGTGCACTTGATGAAAAAATCAAACCTTGGGATATTATTTTAAATTATGCGTCTCTTATAGATGAAAGTACGTCAATGAAATATAAAGAACAAAATAGGACCTTTTTTAAAAGTATTCTTGATGAGTTGATATGTCCTCTTGGAATACTGAACCATACTTATGAAATATTACCAAAATTTATTCAGACATTATTAAATTTATTTAACAAAAACCCTTATCAACATTTTACCGTTTCTTCTGATATTTATCTAGACAGTATATTATATTCAGAGCTAAAACTCCAATTAAAAAAATCAAATACGCAATTACATCGTGCAATCAACTACACTGGATCTGCAAGGTATCGCCAAAACAAAAAACTTGTAAGCAAAATCTTAAAGGATATACCTGTTAAAACAATAGATATGGAAACTTCAGCAATTCTCTCTACTGCTGCTTTTCACAAAATACCAGCTAGTATTATTAATATAAGAACTGATAACCCAATGAGTGAGCAATATGGTAAGTGCAAGAAAATGGGTTTAAAAACAACTCTCCACGGTATACCTGATCACAAGTTATACAATGATGTCATACCGGATAAAATTAAGCTATGTACAAAGGCTGTAATGAATACATTCAGCAAAATATCTAATGATGAAAATTATCCTAAATTGATAAACTACAATAAGAGATGAAAGAAAAAAACCTTGTTATTCCTCTCTCAACGGATGTTGCCGATTTATTTTGAGCCTAGCCAGGCTCAATTTATTTTGCAAGATTACTGTCTACAAGTTAATTCTTAATAATTTTAAGATTTCATTTTGTTCCATGTCCGGTTTAGAAATATTTGTTTTTACTGCAATGCCTTCTATAAGTTGTTCAACCCTGTTTATTGATTTTAATCGGATGTTACCTTTTTCTCCTCTTAAGCTCGCTTTTAGTTGGCGGATATGTTCGATTGGCAGTTTGCTTATGTTTGCAGCTGTTCTATGTCTGACTTTTCCGTTGTCACGGTATGACTCTCTTATTAGAATAGAACGGTAAACTTTGCTTCCCTGTTTCTTTTTTATTTCCTCTATATATATCGTGGCTACATAATAGCAAAAAAATGAGCCTAGTCAGACTCAAAAATTATTAGCAATATCCGTTTCAAATCAGGAGCAAAGTTAATAAGCACTACCAACTCAAGAAAACTGTTATTACTACACTGTATAATACCTGACATGTGAAAAAAATGGATTCTATTTTGTTTTTTTACAAAGATGATAAGGTCTGGAAAGTCAGAAAATTATGTCAATGTGCCTCGGGACAGAAGATTTGAATACAACCTGAAGAACTTGGAACGAGGGGTGATTTGTCTATAACAATTTAAGGTATCGAAAGCCCGTGAAGGCTACCATATCCCAACTTATAATAATACCGTAGGACAATGGGTTAGATAGGACTTCCCGAGCCTCGTGCTCTTGTACATAAAATCCCAATTCCGACCTTCTCAATCCTGACATATAGCTTCAAGTCCGTAATATTCAAATCACCTTATAATGTGAGTTATATTTATAAAACTTAAACATTTTGACAAGTTCGCTAATACCATCATCCAATGTTTTTTTAGGGATAAAGCCAAGTTTCTTGATGCGATTGAAGCTGATAATAAAATCTCTCATGTCATTATCTTTAACACCAGAATCAATTACTTTAAAATCTATATGTTTCTGTATATTTTCTGCAATTTCAAGTTTAGAATAGCTTAGATTCTCCCCACCCGCATTATACACCTTGTCTTTCATTTTATCTCTATTTTGTACGGCAAACAAATAACATTCAGCAGCATCATCAATATGAATAAAAGCACGCTTTGAACAACCATCAAATAAAACTATACATCTTTCATTAATAGCCTTATATACAAAATCATTTACCATAAGGTCCATTCTTATTTTGGGGCTAATACCAAAAACAGTGGCAAATCTGAGGCTTATAGAACTATCATGCTCTCCAACAATTTTTTCAGCTTCGTGTTTTGTAGTGCCATACATACTTACAGGCTCAATTTGTTTATCTTCTGTACACTCCACGCCAGAATTACCATAAAAAAATGTTGTTGACGCATTCACAATCAGTTGACTTTTACTAAGGCTTTTTATCAGCAAACGAGTGGCATCAACATTTATCTGGTTTGCTGAATATGGATTTCCTGCGCACGCAGGATATCCACTAATACCTGCTAAATGGATAATAATATCAAAGTCCTTTAGTTGCCCAATCTTACTTCGTACATCATGGTTAACAATTTCTAGATTCTCATGCTGAATCAAATGTAAAATAGGTTTATAGCCATACATGAAATTGTCAAGGACTGTTACTTTATAGCCTTCCCCGAGGAATTTTTCAGTTACTTTTATCCCTTTATACCCTGCACCACCTGTAATTAATATTTTCTCCATTAAAGTAACTCCTTCCAAACGTAATTAGTGTCTATTAGAAAACCACCCTTTTTTGAGGGGAAACAACATTTTCTGAACTTAAGGTTTATGCCTAAAATATAAGTTACTCGGTTTTCAACACTTATTTAGAGTCGAATTTTTCGCACTGTATATCGTTGAATGACAAGCTATTTAAGGACTATTTCTCAAATACTAATTAGCACCCATCCTAAAAGCATTTTATTGTTAAGTTGTTAGATGTTCGAAAAGTATCTGAATATTTTGAATATTAAACTTGAACATAATGAGTTTTGGGTTCAAACTACATTATCCAAAAGATAATACAAATAATGTGTAAAAGACTCGAAGTCAAACCTATTTAAAATTTAACACCTGTGAAAAACACTAAAGGGAACTCTATGAAAAAGTTAATTCTGCATATTTCTATTTGCTTTATTGCCAGCAGACTTTGCGCACTAGGAGATAAACCAGCTGTAGCAAAAATCTCTTCATGCCCACATATGGATGGTGTTGTAGATATAAAAGTGTCACTTGGAGAGCATGTAAGGGAAAAGCAATTGTTATTTAAAATATCAACTGATTATACAGAGATAACAAAAGAACAATGTAAAAATAGTGTATGGTATTACAAGGAAGAATATGAAAGGGTAAAAAACCTAGCTAAAGTCAGTGCAAAATCTAAGGAAAACGTGCAGGAAGCAAAATACAATTTGGAACATGCTATTGAAAGACTAAAGGTAGCACTTTTGCTTATTAACAAATGGTCTAAATATTATGCTCCGTTTGATGGTGTCATAACAAGAATCAATAATTACAGCGGTTCAGGCGTTTCTCATGGTTCGGGCAGCTGCGATAATAATAACGCCATACTTGAAGTTATGAAACTAGAAGACTATAAAAAAGGAACAATTAAAATTGGTCCCGCTGTAGCGCGGGTAGCTCCAATGATTAATGGTATTGTTGAACTGAAAGTTAAGGATGGAGAAAAAGTAAAGAAAGGCCAGTTGCTTTTTAAAATAGATACGACTTTTTATGAAATAAGAAAAGCTAAGCGGATGGCCAGCTTAGAATATAATAAAGCAAAATATGAAAGAGCAAAACAATTATACAAACAAAATAGTGGGTCTTTGAAATACTATCAAACAACAGTATATGACTATGAAAATGCTGTACTGGAGTTAAAAGGAACAGAATTGTTAATACATAAGCGATCCAGTTATTTTGCTCCGTTTGAGGGAACAGTAACAGACATTACTTATTATACCGGTTCATATGTATTTACAGGGCATAAAGTGCTGGAAATTACAAAGGTTTGACCGCCTTTCTACTTGGAGACCTAAGGTTCTGAGTTCACTTCAGGTCTTTTTCTGAATTTAGAACATTGGCTGACATTAATGCACCATGTTCAGTGAAGGCATAAGGCATGCTTGATGAATGCTTCAAGCTACTGAACCGGTCACAATTTGTGACCAGTTGATCACGTTCCTCTTTGGGGTAGTGCTATGGTTCGTGCGAAAAAGTGCCATCTGGCATTTTTCGTAAGTATTCAGTGAAGTGCGTATTGAGGCTCAAACCCAATTTTTGGTCATGAATAGTTGATTTTGTAGAAATATCCCATTTTTTTAATAAAATCAATATTTGTTTAATTTTATTTTTTCTCGGGTTTTCAGTTTTAGTTTGTGAGGAAGTATTTTTCGGACCTCATTAATATCCAGTTTTTCTCCCTTTTTCTTTATCTTCATCATATTACTGAAATAATGGAGAAGATATTCTCGTGGATTTATGTCATTGATCAGGCAGGTTTGAATAATAGAATACATGCATGCAGCAAGCTTTGTTCCCCATCGTGAATGATTGCCAATATAGTTTTTTCTGCCGAGCGCGCCGGGACGTATTGAGTTCTCCATTAGATTATTATCCATAGGAAGTTCAGGGTAATTCACAAATAATGTAAGTCCACTCCAGTGCTCTTTCATTGAACTCATGATTTTATTTTGTTCTTCATGTGGGTATACTTTTCTGACTTAATGATTTGTTCTATATCGTTGAGTGATTTTCTTAGTTCAGTGTCCAGTTTTTTAAATTCTTTGGATTCTTTTTCAAATTTTACTCTTTGGTTATTAATATGGTAAAGATTCGCTATTCTTCCAAGCCATTCGTCCGCCCATAAGCAAAGCCCAGTATTTTTATCATATTTTTTCTTTATCATAATAATATCTCTGCGCTGGTGTACCCAGCAAAATGAAAGTAGAACAAGACCATATTTCTCAAGAACTTTATAAGCTGAATATCTGTCAACATTGAGTTTTTTTATCAGTTCTAGCGGGATTTCCATGAACTTAGCGCTGTCTTTTGACTTTAGTTTTTCAATTTTACTTTCAGTAAAATTAAAAAGTGTTTTAAGAGGAACATCGGCTGCTCTTGTTGGATCAACAACAAACAGAACAATATTTTCTGAACGAAATCCCCACATATACCATAACTTTTTATGCCCGTCAAGGAAAACGTACCATCTGGTTTCATCGGCATGTAGTTTTTCAGCTTTTCTCATTTCTTCGATCAGAACTTCATGAAGCACTTCAAGATAGTCATAGTATATTTTTTTAAGTCCGTTAAAAACCATACCCGGTTTTATGTTAACATCTGCCTGTTGAAATTTAAAGAGCTGTCTTTCGATCGGGAGATGAAATTGATATTTATTGATAAGAAAATCAGTCCAGACTTCTTCATTATATTTGCTTTTAGGTATAAGAGAGGGAGGTAGCGGTGCTGTAATTATTTTTTTTACTCCCTCACAGGAACAGGCAGTTTTATAGGTTTTACGAAGTGTTTTTTTGATATAAAAAACGATTTTTATGCCAAGTTGAAGTGATTCTTTCTCCATTCCTTTAAGTTCAATTACGGACAGACCGCAATGTGGACATGTTTTATCTTTTTCATCAATATCCAGGATTGCAGTTTCAACCGGCAGATTATCCGGTAGTGCTTTTCTTCCTGAACCGAAATGGCCTTTACGCGCACCGCGTTTCTTTTCTCTTTTTCCTAAGTTTTCTTCAATTGATGTTTCCAGGCTATTACTTTCCAATTCTTCGCAGGTTACATCAATGAAATCGTTTGGAATAATATTAGAATGAGAACTTTTACATTGTTCACTTTTAGTACCAAACAGCATCAGTACAAATTTCTTGACTTTAGCTTCGGCTTTCTCTAGTAGTGACTTCAGTTTTTTATTTGCTTTTTCAAGGTCAGTGCTTTTTTCTTTCTCAAACTCCAGTTCTCTTTCAAGTGTTTTTACCCGGCTTTTCAATTTGTCAAATTCGTATTGTGCTGTAACAAAAATGCTGCGAAGATTTTTGTTTTCTGAGATTAATTCTGCAGGATTATTATGGTGCTCAAAAAGATGTCTAGTGCTTTTTGAATACTTCTGCTTATTATGATGACAGGTCGATGTTGGTTTTATCATTGAGTAATTCTCTGAATTTGTTATTCAAAGGATAGACATAAATATCTTTTACCGGTACTTTTATTTTTTTGTAACGATCCTGCCTGCCCCGACCGGCGGTTTTTCCGATCTTGCTCCAGTTTGCTGCTTTGTAGCAGGTGCCGGCAAAACGATTTTGCTCTACGAATGTTTCCACCAAATATATTGGATGCCCGTAACGTTTGACCCAGTTCCTGTTTAAACGTCTGAGTACTGATCCTAATATAAAACTTGCAAGATGAGGAACTTTTACCCAGGGAAGAATCAGAAAACGAGTGTTGTTTGTAAGATAATTCAAGTTCTTTTCACGTGTTTCTATATCCCAGCCAATAAAGTTATCACGATCGATTGTTTTCCATGCTGCTGAACCAAAAAGTACACAGCCAAGCAGACGACCGTCATTGCTGAATACAAAATATTTCATCGACTCTCCAACAGTCTTTTTAAAACTAAGGTAATGATATTCAAAAAGAAGAAAATCAAAAAGATCTTCATGATATCCAGAACGACTAACTTCTTTTATTGTTATGGGATAAAGTTTTTGAATAGTTGTTTCAATTGGAGACTGGATATGTAAAATAGGATGTATTTTTTTGCTAACACCGGAAGGAGAACTTTGTCTTCGAAGTTTGGGAAGTTTTAAATATTGACGCTGTTCGAGTTTAAGAAGCATTGTTCGGCAGGCCATATCCTTCAGGCTTCCATCAGGGCGATTCCAGTTCCATAGTTCGCAAATTTCTCTTGACAGTCTCGTACGATGCCATGAAGGATTACTTTTGATTAGAGATTTTATTGTCTCAATATCACTTGATTTAAGACTGAGACCTTGTATTTTTATTGTATCGTTTATATTCATAAAAATACAATAGAACACTAATTTTATGAGTCCAGTCAAAATCTGTTTTTTTTGTATTTTCTTTATCAGAATAAGTTGTATAGATTTGGTAAACGCAGTTTACTGAATATATACCATTTTTCTCTCTCTTTCGTTCCAATAGATGTACGATGTAGGAACTATTATACAGGGAACCTGCCAATGATTTCGTCATATTTTTCCTGAGCTTCTTTAATAGTCAATTGAGAATATACCTCGAGAGACTGTCTGGTTTCATGTCCTGAATACGGTTGGATCAAGGCATCATCTATTCCCTGTTTTTTTAACCAGGTTAAAAAGAAATGTCTTAACGCATGTGGATAGATGTTCTGTTTAAAACCTGCTTTTCCAGAATATG
>Ga0233446_1001522_pt1 | contig 17042 bp, 20 predicted proteins | sample SI_124_October20_4_FD_182780 | JGI IMG/M metagenome (GOLD analysis project Ga0233446, IMG submission 182780) | Seawater microbial communities from Saanich Inlet, British Columbia, Canada - SI_124_October2016_120_MG | ecosystem: Environmental > Aquatic > Marine > Inlet | place: Canada: British...
GTTGATACTGACCGTTTTCGTCTCAAGCGGTTTGCTTATTTTCTGCGCCGTACTATTGAATTCTTGTATGGTGTCGTTATGTCTATTCCGACCAATATTTTACCCGAAATCGTGAACTACTGAATTTGGCAATTAATAGTCTACTCGGCTTGAGCGGATTGATCATAACGATTAGCGGTCTTTACTTTTTGCTAATTCCGGGAGCTTCTCATAGCTCCCCCCTTGCAGACCCAAGATGGCTATTCTCTTTGGCAACCTGGGATTTAATCCACACTTGGTCTGGGGTTGTCATGATCGCAGTAGCAGTTTTGCATCTTGATATTCATTGGAAATGGATAACGAAAGTGACGAAAAAAATCTTTTTGAGCATTGCTCAAGCATCAGCATCCCTGCCTAAAAAAGAGTCCACCAAACCCTCATAAGGAGCGCAATATGCTAAAAAGAATTGCCTTCTTGACCCTCTATCTCATTTTTGTTAGTGCGCTTATTTGGGCTGCGATCAACCGCACAACATCAATACAGACAGAAAATGGGAAAAATACTGATAGTAATTCAACACAAGAAATGCTTGGATCGGTTTCCAAAACCCCAACTCCCTCTGAAAATGCTCAGGACACTCATGCAAGCGAGAAAACTTGGGAAATCCTAACTGCTAAAATTAGCGCGCTCAGCAATCGTGGGGCAACGCTAATGCTCGAAAATGAATCGACGATCTCCTTAAACCCTCGTCCATGGCGTTTTGCCCAAGACCAAGGGCTACAAGCCCAATTGGGAGACCTGCTGCTTTTGACAGGCTTTTATGAGAACGAAGGGGAATTTGAAGTTGTCCATCTCAGAAATCTGGATAATGGAACCCTTGCCCAGATTCGAGATGCAGAGGGACATCCGCTATGGGCAAGTGGAGAGAATGGAGAATAGGTCTCGCCCTTGATTTTGACTTGCTTCCGTATCCCCAACTATATTCGCTAGTAAAGCTATATCATTAATCCGCAGCTTCGAGGATCGGCTCGATCTCAACAGATTCTGGTTCTCGTTTGTCGAAGCCAAATCGCTCGAAGATGTCAGAGAAGGTATTGACAATCCCTTCGCGGGTATAGCCCATTTCTTTATAAGAGTAATCGTGTTCGCTCCGACGGGCTTCAGTTGCTTTGATCCCTTCAGTAAAGGCATCATCGAGGTTGCGTTTATGTTTATAGCCAAACTGGGTGTAGAAATCTCGGATGATTCTTTTTGGGTGAGCGATGAGGTCATCATAATTAAGAATAAGATGATTGGCTGAGGGGTTTTTATCCAAGTAGCTGAGCGGGTAACGATACCAGTGCTGAGAGAATTCGCAAATCTCATCCTGGTAGATATATTTTTCGGCGGGTTCGCTGAAGACGTTCCAAGCGTAGTTGAGCCAGGACACGGTAGAAGGGAGCATATCCAGCGGGTTGCGGGCTAGATAGATGATCCGTGCATCGGGGAAGAATTCCTTAAGGGTGGATATTTTTGCGCTAAAAGATGGGTTTTTGGAGACAAAATAGGGGGCACCGGTCGCGTATAAGTGGCGCTGGAGCATCGACTTGTAAAATGCCATGATCCTGTTCTTTTCGTCAGTAGGCAAGTCTCGGTCAAAATATTGATACGGGGGCAATGATCCCAAGAAGGGAAAAAGATAGACGACCATAAAACTTGACCAATTATGCAGGAGGATATTTTCATCTTCTTCCGGTTCAAAGAAGGAAATGGGGTGAATATCCACTCTTTGTAATCCGATCTGGTCAATTTTTTTAATGACTTTATAGATGGGGCTTCCGATAAGACTATCTATTTTCTTGAGCAATTCAACAATTTTGCGTTGGGTGACGGTGGGGGCGATGTAGATATCCCAAGTACGCATACTGGTGAAATTTCTTTGGTCATGGGAAAGCAAGCGGTGAAGGAAAGTAGAGCCGCTGCGATAATTGCTGAGAATAAAGAGCGGTTTTTCGACGGGGTGTTTTTTATAAGCGGGGAAAAATATTTCATCCAGCCCAAGGCAGATCCAGGTAAAGATGGTGACTGGGATCCAGACAATATAAAAAAGAGCGAGGAAAATAAGGCGTTTTTTGGTCAGGCGTCCTGGTGTATTGGCGGTCTTAACAAAGGAGCGATAAGTCATACGCCAGAAAAGGCTAAAGTTGTAGATCATAAGAGCGGGTCTCTTTTCGTAATTTTTTATAGCATGATTCTTTTGCATAATAGCTGGGGGATTCTATCAGGTGCGGGCGAATTAGCAAAGAGCGATAGACAGCTTGATAAAAGACTGCCATAATTGGCTGATAAGAAATTAAGGAGAAAATAATGATAAAAGTTGGCGATAGTGCTTCCATAACCAAAAGCTTTAGCGATGAAGATGTGCGCAAATTTGCCGAAATTTCAGGCGATAAGAACCCCGTTCATTTAGATGATGAGTATGCAGCACAGACACAATTTAAGAAAAGGCTTGTGCATGGTATGTTAGCAACGAGTTTGATCTCTGCTATTTTGGGAACAGAGTTGCCCGGCGAGGGGAGTATTTATCTTGGCCAGAGTATTAGCTTCCGTGCGCCGGTTTTTATTGGGGATACTGTGACAGCAACAGTGACTGTGATCAAGGTGCGCGAGGATAAGCCTATTATCACATTGGAGACGGTTTGTAAAAATCAGGATGATGTGGTGGTGATCGAGGGGGAAGCGGTGTTGTTGGCTGAGAAATAAATCACAGGCAGCCTTGGAGATTGCTACCAGCGAATATAATAAAAGGTAGTAAGTAGAGAACTGGAGCTGAAATATTCGCGAATTCATGATGAAGTACACGCTAACTCAAACGAGGAGACCTGATGAAACAAAATAAGTTGGTCTCAAATCTTGCATCCCTAATCCTGTTAGTGATTTTCTTAGGAGCATTTTTTATGATCTCTTTGCCAGATAAGCAAACTTTTGATTGGACACCCATAGTGGAAAGTCGTCAGTCACCAATTCCTGAATTATGGGAACATCAAGGTATTTATATTGAACTTAATAATCAACATCAATTAGTCGTAGCACAAGATAAGCTAATTTATATTGGGACTGATTCGCCCGAGAATGAACCATTTCATGTGAATGCCCTTGACAAGAGTACAGGAACCAAGATTTGGCAATATGGCACTGGCGATGAGAATTGCTTAGCTACATCAGCTTCTCTGATATTTGTTGGTGGCGTAGGCAAGGTTGATGCTCTCAATCTTGATGATGGGAGCATTGTGTGGACAACAAACTTACCCCTTACGCGAAGTGTGACTAAACTTCTTGTCCGAGACAACATACTTTATGTTGATACTGTTAGCGCAAACCACTTCCTTCTGGAAATAGAAAGTGGCAAAATACTCCAATCAATCAGTTATCCAAACGATAATGTGCCTATCTGGAGTGACCATCAAATGAATTTTGTGCTTGAGGGAAACATCATGTACTTCCAAAAACAATTCAAATTCCCTGATAGCGAAACGGAACTTACAGCAATTGACAATCTTACTGACACACGACTTTGGAGTGTAAATATACCTTCCATTAGTAGAATAACAGCAAATTCATTTGGAGCTTATTTACTAACTCTGGATGGGAAGTTAGTAAAATTCGATCCTTTAAGTGGTGACAAAACTGAAATTATTCAGTTTGATCCTGCGCCAATTCTGCGCCACTATACAGAAGAGGGTACGGCTTGGGAGCTTGGATACCATGTGGCCGTTGATGCAAGCAATCAACTAATATTTGTTTATTTTGAAGATAGCACTCAGCTATTTGCATATCTCCTTCCACAAGAATAGACGCAAGCTGTACCACAATGGCCTTGGAGACTCCCTGCTGAAAAACGCCACAATTTCGGTGTTTTAATTTTGAGTTTTTTATCATTGTTCCCCCCCTCTGCCCTGTCGAACAAAGTACCCTTCAGGATATCTCCCCCAAATGCTTCGCATTTAGGGGAGAGTAAGGAATATCATTTTTCTTTTCTACTCGTGAAATTCTTCGACCTGATAGATCAGGACAGTCAGTTTTTTGAAACGCCAGGTATCTTCTGGTAGCCCCATTTTTTGACAAAGGGAATCTAAAAAGTCTTCTGCGTTGGGGAGTTGATCCCAGACTTGGGGGAGATAGGTCGCTCGTTTAAATCCGTCTTTCAGGATAACGCCATCTATGCCAGGACAAAGTTTAGCGAGAAGATCATCGGCGTTTTCGTAATCCAGAGGTGTCGGGGCGGTTAGGCGAGAAATCTCGATCTCAATTTCTTCTAATTCATCCGATTTTAGGGGAGGAAAACGTGGGTCGTTCAGGGCAGCGGCGATAGCGTGTTCCTGCACATCTTCGGCGAGGGGGCGGTAGGCTTCGAGGGTGCCGATGCAGCCGCGCAAGCGTCCCTTTTTGCTGAGGGTGACGAAGGTTGCTGAATCTGCTTGGAGGAGAGGTGTTTCTGCATTTAACGGAGGGAGTTTCTCTCCACGCAGTTTTGCTTTGAGGCTGCGGCGAGCGAGTTTTAGTAGCTTTTCTTTTTCTGTAGAGGTGAGAGAGTCTGTATCCATAAGGGAATCCAGTTGAGGGTCAGGGGCGAAACGGTTTTTTATCCCGCCCCATCCCCCATTTTTAAAAGCGGAAAATAGGGGAAGGAGCCAAGCTCCTATCCCAATTTTTGATAATTTTGATTGAAGTAGAGCAAGGGTTCGCCATCTTCTTGAGAGCGGGCGTCTACTATCTCGGCGATGAAGAGGGTATTGGTGCCACAGGCGATTTCTTGTGTGACGCGGCAATCGAAGAATGTGAGACCGCCAGAAATGAAAGGGGCGCTGCTGGAGAGTGTTTCAGTATCGAGGTCTGCAAGGCGATCTTCGGTGTCGGGGATACGGCCAGCAAATCGGTTTGAGATTTCTTCCTGATCGGCAGCAAGGATGGTCACGCCAAAATTTCCGGCAACGCTAACGAGTGCATGTGTGCGGCTGGTTTTGTAAAGGGAAACAGAAATGAGTGGCGGATCAAGCGAAAGGGAGGTGAAGGAGCTAACGGTCATGCCGTGCCTTTCTCCATTATGAGATGCGGTAACGATGGCTATTCCGCTTGCCCAGTTTCTCATGGCTTTGCGGAGGTCTTCGGGGGTGATGGTCATTTTTTTCTCCTGTGTTTTTCTTCATCATACTTGTACAGATAGGGAGCGTCAAGCTGAATTCCTACTTTTTTTGTCCGAAATCTTTCCTTGCTAGTTTTTTAGAAAATAAGGTACTATTGAAGATACAGTTTTAGGTGTTTTTTTATTCAGGAGAGGTATTTTTGAGCGCAGAAAGTAACCGCGAAGGGAATCTGAAAGAAAGAAGGGATGCGACACCGCGCGTTTTGCCTGTGGTTCTGGGGGCTGCATTTTTGTTGGCAACTCTCTTTACCGCCTGGACCCCGGCAGGGCTTTTTTCTGGTAATCTTTCTGAGAAGATGACCCTTATTCTGACCAGCCAGCCTGAAGCAAATCCGACCGCTGATGCGGCTTATCCACAATTGCATATAGGGATCGTTTCAGGGCATTGGGGTTATGATGCTGGCGCGGTTTGTCTCGATGGGAACGGGGAAGTAACCCTCACTGAAGCAGAATTAAACCTAAGGATCGCTACCATTGTTCAGCAAAAATTAACGCAAAGTGGTTTTCAGGTAGATCTACTGCAAGAATTCGACACACGTCTGGATGGCTATAGTGCGGTTGTGCTGGTATCTATCCATAATGATTCTTGCGCCTATGTAGATGAAAACGCAACTGGATTTAAGCTTTCTGCCGCGATGGATACGCGCGACTATAACCGCGCTGCCCGCTTAACAGGATGTTTGCGTGACCGATACGGACGTGTCACGAACTTGCCCTTCCACTCTGGCAGTATCACAACCGATATGCGAGAGTATCACGCCTTTTCAGAGATCAACGATTCGACTATTGCGGCAATTATCGAAACGGGATTTATGAATCTTGACCGCGATATTTTGACCCAACACCCTGAAGTGATCGCAGAGGGGATCGTGCAAGGCATTGAATGTTTTGTGAATAATGAAAGCGTTAAGCCTACGCCTGTTTCTACGCTGCCGGTAATAGCCACCCAATCGCCATGACCACAAATCTGCAAGCGGCAAAAGAAGCCACCCGACGTTCACGCGCTGCCCTGCGTAAGGGAGATAAAGATTCTGCGCGTCGTTGGGCGGAAAAAGCTGCCTCGCTTGCACCAAAACTCGAAGAACCCTGGCTGCTTCTAGCGGCAACATCGCGCCCGCAATTGAGTCTCCATTATCTAGAGCGGGCATTGGTTATTAATCCACAGAGCAAGCGAGCTAAAAAGGGGATCGTGTGGGCAAATAAACGGCTCGAAGCACAGGTAGAAATAACGCAGCCAATACCTGTCATAAAAGAGAAAGTAATTCCTCCAAGTAAGAATGTGCATGGTGGCATCCTTCAAATTCACGCTATCGAAGCTGAGGAAACTCAGCCTGTCAGGAAAGTTGTTAAATCCGTCCGAGACACGCAGCCGAATATAGCTCTTCAGTCGAGAAAAAAAACGCAACGATGGCGGCAATCCATGCCGGCTTTGTTGGTGACGGTCATTCTCGTATCTTTGGTTTGGGCATCCATGCCGCGCATTTCTTCCTTTGCGGCAGCAATGCAGGCAACGCCCACAGCAACTTTTAGTTATTGGGGCGAAGCGGATATTGCAAAACCGACTTATACTCCAACCGCAACATCAACGCCTACCCCTACATTAACGCCAACGCCTACTTTTACCCCGACCAACACACCTGTTCCTACGAAAACGGCACGTCCGGCAAATACGGCTGTTCCTGCGTCGTCGCAAGAAGATAATGTGGTCTGGGGGCAAAAATATGTGCTTGTGGATATCTCCGATCAGCATCTTTACGCTTATCAGGGAGATACGCTGGTTTATAGCTTTGTTGCTTCTACAGGGATGAATAGCGCCACCGCAACGGGAAGTTTTTCTGTGCTGAACAAAATTCCCAGTGCATACGGTGCAACATGGGATATCTGGATGCCAAGCTGGCTCGGCATTTATTGGGCAGGAACGATGCAAAATGGCATTCATGCTTTACCGATCATGTCGAATGGTGCAACGCTCTGGGCAGGTTATTTGGGAACACCCATCTCCTATGGATGTGTGGTGCTCGGTTCTTATGAAGCACAATTACTTTATAATTGGGTCGATATAGGCACACCGGTGGATATAAGATGGTAATGGAAAACGAACGGGAAAATCAGGCAAAGGAAGCTTTGCAACAAGCAAGAGCAGCCCTAAAAGCTGGTAATAAAAAAGCTGCTTACTCTTGGGCAAAACGTGCTGCAAAAACAATGCCAGAAATTGAAGATTCCTGGCTTATTCTTGCGGCTGTCTCCAGACCTGAGACGAGTATTAAATATCTGCGGCGGGCTTTACAGATCAATCCCAATAGCCAGCGTGCTAAAAAGGGGATGGCGTGGGCGGAGCGGAGATTGTCTCCACAAGGGAGTCAAGCTAAGGGCAAGAGCGTAGCGCGGCAATCCATTCCGCAGAAAAAGAAAAACAGACTTCCCATTTTCCTCCTTGGTGGATTTTTACTCCTTTGTATTGTCGGTGTTTCCTTTTTAGCTTTTAACACCTCCCCTGCGATGGCTCTTTTTGGTGATGCGCCGACAGAAACTTTAGCCGTGACAGAGCAACATTGGGGCGAGGCGATGATCGCAAAACCGACCTATACGCCTTCTCCGACCGCAACCTATACCCCTACCCCAACATTTACGCCAACGCCTACATTTACCCCCACGCCAACCTATACTTTTACGCCAACACCCACCTATACTCCAACGCCAACGCTTACGCCGACGATCACGAATACCCCGCTCCCGACAAATACCTTTTTGCCAACCAATACGCCGAAACCCGCCCCTACAACGGCGCCTCCTGTAAGTGGTGGCAAGCATTGGATCGATGTTAATCTCACCCAGCAGCGCGTTTATGCTTATGCTGGCCAAACGCTTATCAATTCTTTTATCGTTTCAACTGGCACGTGGCAAACGCCGACCGTGACAGGCACTTACTATATTTATGTTAAATATCCTTCAACCACAATGGCAGGTGCTGATTACTACCTGACTAACGTGCCCTATGTGATGTATTTTTATAAGGGCTACGGTTTTCACGGCACTTATTGGCATAATAATTTTGGCACACCCATGTCTCACGGATGTATCAATTTGCGTACCGATCAGGCAGAATGGCTATATAATTTCTCGCCAGTCGGTACCATGGTAAAGATCCATTACTAATATCCAAGGTCTTCTGACTTTGTTTTCTCAAAAAAATGACCCCTTTCTCGGATTTTCTCTCCCGACGCGATTTTCTTAAGCTGGCAGGGCTAGGCTTTGCCACGGCTTTTCTCCCAACAGGATCAACGAAAGCGCATGCGGCATCTGGCTTGCTACCGGATCAGGAGGGAAGAGTCGCGGAGACAAATATCCAGCTCTTCGAGAAACCCAGCCCCAACTCAGCCCCCACAAAAGAAGCCTGGCAAGACATCGTTCTCCCTATCACGGGAATCGCCTTCAGTGATGATGAAAAGGCGCATAATCGCATCTGGTATAAAATGGGAGAAGATGGCTACGCCTACTCTGGCGATATTCAACCCGTTCTAACCCGTCTAAATAACCCCGTTCACGCACATCCAAAAGAAGGAAGCCTCGTCGAAGTAAGCGTTCCCTATACCGATGCGCGCAGCGAGCCAAAAGAAGATGCGGAGCTTGTTTACAGACTTTATTACGAAACCACACATTGGGTTGTTGAAACAATTGTGGATGAAGACACTCAAAAAGTCTGGTATCTGCTTCGTGACGATAAATGGAACGATAAAAAATATTATGTTCTTGCTTCCCATTTACGGATTATCCCCTCTTCAGAGCTTGCGCCCATCTCCCCCGAAGTTCCTGAGTATAAAAAATCGATAGAAGTGCGTCTAAGACAACAGATCGTTGTGGCTTATGAAGGCACTCATCCCATTTTTGCGGCGCGCGCTGCCACAGGTGCTCGCGTTGCAGATGGAAAGTTCTTCACGCCGCAAGGCATCTTCAAAACTTATTACAAACGTCCCAGCCGACATATGGCTGCCGGAAACCTCGCCAATAGCGGATACGATCTCCCCGGCGTTCCCTGGGTGCTCTATATTACCGAAAGTGGGATTTCCTTTCACGGCACTTACTGGCATAATGACTTTGGACATCCGCGCAGTCATGGCTGTATCAACCTTGCGCCCCACGCCGCAAAATGGCTCTACCGCTGGACAGCCCCTGTGGTGAAGCCAGATAAAGAATTTGTTTACGGCTACACAGGAACGCATGTAGAGATTATTGAGTAGATTATGAAACTCGAAAGCTTTCCGATGAAAACCTTTCGAGTTTAGGAAACAACAGGACACCCTTTTTATGACCGAAGCAGAACTTAACAAAATCACACTTACATTTATCTTTCTCATTGCCTTATCCGTTCACCACATCTATTTTGGCAGAAATATTCCCAAGTGGTCGTGGCGGCTTTCTATTGTCTTTACTATTATTGCCAGTTTATATATCGGCCTTACAATGGCGCATTTTCCCAGTAGCCTGATCTTGGCAGGGACAGCCTCCATCATCATATTTCTCGTCAACCTTTTCGTGCGCAGCATTCGCAACAGACAAGATGATTTTTTTATAAAGGAAGAAGAGTAGGTCACGCTTGATGAAGATTAAATAATTGTTTCGGTAATAAAAATCATGCCAAAAGCACCCCCTCCCAGCCTCCCCCAAATTCTAAAAACAGAATTTAGGGGAGGGGCAGAAGATCTCCCCCCATTTTTGCTTTTCAAAATGGGGGGGACTAAGGGGGGCAGGGGATTACCGATTTGTTTTCTTAACTTTCATGTAGCGTGACAAACCAAATACTAAAAAAGTCACGTTAAAAACGTGACTTACAAAAAAAATGAAAAACTTACCATCCACTTTTACTCGTAGAGATTTCCTGAAATTCAGCGCGGCAGGCACGCTGGGCTTGTTGATGTCAGAATTAGGTCTTAACAAAGTCCACGCCGGTCCTCCTCCTCTCCAGCAGCAAGGGCGCACAACCTGGAGCAGTCTCACCATTTACGACAAACCTTCCTTTAGCGGTAAAGTGCTCAATCTTTATGGTCGGGACGTGATCCTGCCCATTAGCGAGACGCTGCATATCGAAGACGAGCACGCCTATAATCACGTTTGGTACCGCATCGGGGATGAGGGTTTTGCTCACTCGGCATATCTCCAGCCGGTATTCACATCCTATAATCTCCCCGTTCTCGATATCCCAGCTGAAGGTGTGCTGGCAGAAATGACCGTCCCATTTATGCCGATCCGTTTGGGTGCGGGGTATTACTTCAAGCCCAAACGCCGCTATTATTACGGAACAACATACTGGGTCGATCAAATTGTCCAGCTGCCGGATGATGGAACATACTGGTATCGCATTTTTGATAATCTGACAAAAGATCATTTCTTTGTACCCAGTTATTGTCTGCGGATCGTCCCTGACGAGGAGCTTGCCCCTATTTCCCCGAACGTGGCGCCTGAAGAAAAACATATCTACGTTGATATCGCTACCCAAACAATGGTGGCTTACGAGGGCGATGTGCCTGTGGCAACATCCCTTGTCGCGAGCGGATGGGGCGGCACACCCACGCCTGCTGGCACCTTTAGCACCTATCATAAAGCTCCCTCTGTTCACATGACCGATGGTGCTGGCGATGCTGCAAATTACGACCTCCCTGGTGTCCCTTGGGTATCTTTCTTTACAGGCAACGGCGATGCTTTTCACGGTGCCTATTGGCATAACGATTTCGGCGATCCGCGCAGTCATGGCTGCATTAACACGCCCGATAATGTGGCAAAATTTATCTATTTGTGGTCAAATCCCTATGTCCCGCCAGGAGAGGATTACCTCCATCTCCCCGGTGAAGGCACGCGAGTAGAGGTTGTTGATAATAGAAATAAATCATAAAAATCTCTCTTTTACCAATACATTTTTATCCCCTAACTAAGGAGTAAGATCATGTACTCAGCTTTTATGCACAATAAATACCTGCTCAAACGACAAGCCCTTGCACTCACAGGCAAATTCCGTTTTTATGATCCTAACGGTAGATTGGTTTTATTCAGCGAACAAAAAATGTTCAAACTCCGCGAGGATATTCGCGTATATGCCGATGAAGGCAAAGGCCAGGAAATCCTCACCATCAAAGCCCGCCAAATCGTAGACTTTTCCGCTGCCTACGACGTAGTAGATGCGACTACAAACGAGCATGTCGGTACACTCCGCCGCAAGGGTCTACAATCTATGCTCCGTGATGAATGGGAAGTGCTCAACCCTGCCGGGCAAGTGATGGGCACCCTCTTTGAAGATAGTATGGGGCTAGCTCTGATCCGCCGCTTTTTGGCAAATCTCGTCCCCCAAAACTACGACATCACCTTTGGACAAAGTCGCGTAGCCGACCTGAAACAACGTTTCAACCTCTTTCGCTACGAACTTGATATTGATTTCAGCATGGATACCGCTAACCAGCTTGATCGCCGTCTTGGCATTGCTGCTGGAATTTTGCTCGCTGCTATCGAAGGGCGACAGAACTAAAATGACGAAAGAACCCCTCTTCGCCGGTCTCGTTGTCGACGAGTCTGACCGCGCGGTAGAAAGCGCAATGGTTGGCTCTGAACCCTGCTATGTCGTGGACGATAACGGCTTTCGACGTCATATCCCTGCAGAACAGATTGATCGTCAAATCTTGGATAAAATGCGCGAGCAAATCGAAGGTCACGAAGATATCTTAGGCGAAGAAACAGCTAAAATGCTCGGACAAGATGATATTTTCTCGCGTGCAATGATCCAGAAACAGCTCGAAAATATCGACGAGCAATTTGAAAAAATTCTCGAAAGCGGTATCCCGACCGAAGGGCGCAGCTATATGGGCATGATGGGATTTAAGATCGTCATCAACGTACATGGCGAAGTGATTTACTTTGAGCAACCCAGCGGTTTGCCCGATGAAGAGTAGTTTCCAATAACTCCCATTCTCACTCTCCCTAGCATTCCAAATATGAAATGCCGGGGAGATTTTCTTTTATTAGCTTTTAGCATCCGCTGTCTCTGCGCCCCCTCTGTCCTACGGACATCTCCCCCAAATTCCAAAAGCGTGGAATTTAAGGGAGAAAAAGATAGCCGTATATTTTCTGAAAGTCCCTTTTTTACTTTGTCCCCATAAATGCAAAGCATTTGGGGGGACGCCCCAGCGAAGCGAGGGGCAGGGGGGCTGAACACCTGACTTAAATCAGTTATTTATGTAGCGGGGTATAATCTCGCCATGATCCTTGTCACAGGCGGTACAGGTTTTATCGGGCGGGCATTGGTACGCCAACTCGTTGAAGCTGGTCACGAAGTCCGCACCCTTATTCGTCCTTCTCCTCATAGCCCACGATTACCGCAGGGCGTCCCTGTCGAAGTTGCAGTGGTCAGCCTAAATGATTTGCGTGGTCTGCGTGCTGCCCTGCGTGGCGTAGATTATATCTATCACCTTGCAGGCGGAGAGAGTAGTGCCCAACTCTTTGAGACGGATGTCGAGGGGACAAAAACGCTCGTCCAAGCCGCAGCGGGAGCAAGCGTCCAACAAATCATCTATCTCAGCCACCTCGATGCTGATAAATCCTCCGCATTCCCTGTGTTAAGAGCCAAGGGACTTGCTGAAGACCATATCCGTAACGGAGATATTCCTCATACCATCCTCCGCTCATCCATTGTTTTTGGACCCGAAGATAATTTCACGACAACGATCTCTCGTTTAGCGCAAATTTCTCCGGGGATCATTTTTTTACCCAATAAAGGCGAAACTTATCTACAACCGCTTTGGGTAGAAGATCTGGTCACTTGTCTGCTTTGGTCCTTGGAAAATCCCGAGCTCGTAAATCAAACACACACAATTGGCGGAAGCGAATATTTTACGCTGCGCCAAATATTTGAAATTGTCCTGGCAGCAAGCAATCGAAGAAAACTCATCCTGTCTGCATCAACGCCGATCCTGCGCGTGACCAATCTTACGCTTAAGGCTGCATTTCCAAATTTCCCTATTTCCGGCTTTTTCCTCGACTATCTCGCCACAGATCGCACCTGCGAAACAGATTCTTTACCGCGCATTTTTGGCTTAATGCCCGCCCGCTTCACCTACAGGCTAAATTATCTAAACAGGGAAGGCTGGTTTGCTAAATTGCGCGCAAAACTAAGCAAAAAATAATCTCTTCCTATGTCTATAAAACCTTCTTATCAAATCCGTATCCTCGAAAGCGCCGACGAGCTATCTCCCATTGAAAAATTGGCCGATGAAATTTGGCATGGCGGCGCAGCAGATGTTGTCCCCACCCACATGCTCACCGCTTTCGTTCATAATGGTGGCCTTGCCATTGGCGCATTTGAAGACGATAAAATGATCGCCTTCGCTTATGGTTTTCCTGGCTTAGATCACACCCCAGAGGGATTAAAAATCAAACATAGCTCGCATCAATTGGGTGTTCATCCGGCACATCGCGGCAAAAATATCGGTTTTGCGCTCAAACAGGCCCAATGGCAAATGGTGCGCCAGCAGGGGCTTGATCTCATCACTTGGACTTACGACCCCCTCCTCAGTCCCAACGCCTATCTCAATATTGCCCGACTCGGCGCAGTCTGTAATACCTATAAACGCGACGAATATGGCGAGATGGTCGATGGCCTCAACGCAGGCGTTGCCTCCGACCGTTTTCAGGTCGATTGGTGGCTCAATACACCGCGTGTTTCTCAACGATTGGATATAGAGAATCAGGTCGCATTGGGATTAGAAAATTATCAAGAAGCCGATGCGCAAATGCTCTACACCCCCGAAATAAACATGGATTTAGGCTTGCTACTTGCTCCCAAACATTATTCTCCCCCGAAGAGTAAACTCCTTCTCCTCCAGATCCCTAACGATTTCCAAAAACTCCGATCAGTTGACCTTCCCCTGGCAAAAGACTGGCGATTCTTCACTCGCGAAGTTTTCGAAGATGTATTCAGCGCAGGCTATATCGTCACTGACTTCATTTACGATCGCAGCGAAGCAACTCCTCGAAGCTTTTATCTCCTCAGCGATGGAGAGAGTACCATAGGCTAAATAAAAGAATATACCAACTAAAAAGACCTCGTTCCATTTGACGGAAGAGGTCTTTTCGATTGGATAAAATTTGCTGACAAAACTGACAGGCTTCACAAGGTTTTATAAAACGTAGGAGAGGAAATGCGTTTTATCGGGAGTTTGCCTCATGAAGACCTGTCAGGCTTTGTAAATCTTTTTCTTTTATCGCCACGGGGGTTGATTATCATCACTTGATTGAGCTGTCATTCCTACAGGATGATAAGTCGGTTCACTACGAGAACTAGGTGTTTCAGAACGCTGGGAGGGTGATGCGGAGAAGGCCGTTTGCTGTTTTGGGGCGGGTCTAAAGCTTTGGGTTGCAGGGCGACGTTTGGTGGTCACAACAGGGCGGCGCTTGGTCTTTTTATAAGTTTTTTTGGCAAAAGGTTTATCTGCCATAGAGAAAATGCGCTCTCCCGCAATTGAGAACGCACCAATAATCAGAACACGCGTTAGCCAAACCATAGCAGCAACGAAAATGGGAACGCCTTTAACAAGTGTGGCCTGTGAAACTACAGCACTGCCAATGGCGGGATTCTTAACCATCGCAACAGAGACGCCCCACCAGGTAAGCATCGCATTCATCGCCGCGGCAAGGAGCCAGGCGCCAAAGAGATACCAAACTTCGGCTGGTTCTTGATTCCCTTGTTCGGGGGTGAAAAGACGGGCAACACCGGCAAAATCGATTCCGCAAAAAGCCAACGCCAAGATGGTCGCCCAACGCACGCCGAGAAAACGCAGTTCGCCCAAGAGATCTCGCAGAGCAAAGTCTGTTGAGCCAAAATTGAAGATTTCAAAAGAAAGCAAGGCTCCGAGCAGAATAAAGCCAAAAAGCTGCCCGCGCTGGAGATTGCTACTTGAAAGAACTGAAAATGGTCGAGTTGAAGATTTATTCATGGCTGCCTCCTTATAAGAACACCATGTGGAAGGGTAAAGCTGGGGTAGATAGAATATAGAACAATTGTTCTAAAAAGTCAAGAGGCAATTCATTGAAATACCGTTGCAAAGCAAAAAGCTGCTTGTTGTTTCAGATTCCTGCGGCAGGGATAAAAATTGATGGCACATTCTATTGTATAATCTCGCAAATATGATGAACCCCTTTCTCTTCTTTATCTTGACTGTTTTAATCCTCCAATATCTGTTGGACTTGGTTGTCGATGTGTTGGAGCTTCGCTCGCTGAACCCTGTTTTGCCGAACACCTTTCGTGATGTATATGACGAGGAAAAATACGCGAGTTCCCAACGTTATACGCGGGTACAGACACGTTTTGGACAGGCGAGATCCAGCCTGAGCTTGATCGTGACGATTGGCTTTATTTTGGTGGGTGGCTTTAGCACAGTAGATATGGTCGCTCGCAGGCTTGGGCAGGGAAGCATTGTTACTGGCCTGATCTTCACAGGGATTCTCTTTGTGCTTTCCTCGTTGTTTTCGCTACCTTTTTCTGTCTATTTCACCTTTGTGATCGAAGAGCGTTTTGGCTTTAATAGAACAACTCTGAAGATCTTTATCCTGGACCTGATAAAGGGCACGCTGCTTTCTGTTTTGCTGGGGGCACCTTTACTGGCGATGCTCCTTTGGTTTTTCGAATCTACAGGGGAGTTTGCTTGGTTATATAGTTGGATCGGCCTGAGCTTATTCACCTTTGTGATGCAATTTTTGGCACCGGTGCTCATCATGCCTTTGTTCAACAAATTTACACCACTGGAAGATGGGGAATTGAAGGAAAAGATCATCGCCTATGCTCAAGAACAAGATTTTTCGCTGGAGGGGATCTATACGATGGATGGCTCAAAACGTTCAACCCGCCTAAATGCCTTTTTTACCGGTTTCGGGCGTTTCCGCAGGATTATCTTTTTCGATACCTTGCTGGAAAAATTGGAAGATGATGAAGTGGTGGTAGTTCTGGCACATGAAATGGGGCATTTCAAACGAAAGCATATCTTAAAGATGATGGGCACATCACTCTTGCAAAGCGGGCTAATGTTTTTTATCTTATCCCTTTTCCTTGGGAATGAGCAGCTTTTTGCAGCTTTTGGGATGGAGAATATCTCGATTTACGCAAGTCTGACCTTCTTTCTTTTCCTTTACGCGCCGATCTCTTCATTGATCTCGATTTTCTTTAACATCTTTTCGAGAAAATACGAATATGAAGCGGATGTTTGGGCAGTTGAGACAACGGGTAAGGGGAAAGCATTAATCAGTGGCTTACAGAAACTCAGTGTGCATAATTTATCAAATCTGACACCGCATCCGCTAAATGTCTTTTTGAATTATTCCCATCCGCCGGTTTTGGAGCGTGTCAGGGAAATTGAAGAGTAAAACGGATATTCTTTCATGAGACAAATATATCCAAAGAAAGCAAGTGAAGATGGGGTTGCAAGTTTGTAGAGTTATCAGGGAAGACAAAAAAAGCATGGAAGCTTATGTCTTTCGAGTAAAATTATTTATCCAATGGTTCTAGAATCAGACTTTCACAAGGAGATTAGCAATGGCAAACCGTAATGACATTCTTTATAAGAAAACTTTCAAAGATCAAGTTGACGAACTTGAAAAGCGTGTCTACTATACTCTTACGAACGAAGATAAATTACAAGCACATAAAGCAGCTAAAGCTCTTTCGATCCTTGTAAAACTTCTTCACGATAAAAACATTCTCAGCGATGATGAAGTTGATAATGCATAAAACGCACCATGTCGCACACCTTAAACGGTTCAAGTCGCACAGCTTAAACGGAGTATGCCGCACAGCTTAAACGGCTGATGTCGCACACTTTTTATCAAGGGGGGGGGGAGAAGGCTGGTA
>Ga0233446_1001528_pt1 | contig 17001 bp, 10 predicted proteins | sample SI_124_October20_4_FD_182780 | JGI IMG/M metagenome (GOLD analysis project Ga0233446, IMG submission 182780) | Seawater microbial communities from Saanich Inlet, British Columbia, Canada - SI_124_October2016_120_MG | ecosystem: Environmental > Aquatic > Marine > Inlet | place: Canada: British...
TGGTTCTGGAGGGTCGTTGTTTTCATGAAATGGAACGTGAAATCAATCGATTACTGAAAAAAGTAAGTGGTGCGGCAGAAGGTTTATCCGCGAATGTGGTGCTGGCCGGAATCCTTCCCACAATCCGCAAAAGTGATTTAGTGCGTGAGAATATTACTCCGCTGGAGCGTTATTACGCAATGGACGCAGCAACCGCTGAATTACGCGGAAAAGGCGAATATGAGTTGCGGATGACCGGATTGGATGAGCTGATTCTAAAGCATGATTCTGTAATGCTTGAAGCCTGCAACAACAGTTTCCAGGTGCACCTCCAGGTTACTCCGGAAGAGTTTGCGCCGTATTACAACATTGCGCAGGCCATCACTGGACCTGTTTTGGGAGTAGCGGCAAATTCACCGATTCTGCTTGGACGTCGTCTGTGGCACGAGTCACGCGTTGGTTTGTTTCAGCAATCGGTTGATACACGCAGTGTGGGTTCTCACATCCGCCATCGTCCGGGAAGGGTACATTTTGGTGATCGCTGGGTGGAACACTCGATCCTTGAAATGTTTCATGAATCGGTCGCGCGTTTCAGGGTGATGATCGGTGCTGAATTTGAAGACGAAAATCCATATGAAAAAATTAGACAGGGTATTCCGCCTTTGTTCCGTGCACTTCAATTGCATAACGGAACTGTCTACCGCTGGAATCGGCCTTGCTATGGAATTACGGACGGGAAGCCTCACTTGCGTATTGAAAACCGCGTATTGCCGTCAGGACCAACCGCGGTGGATGAGGTAGCTAACACAGCTTTTTTCATCGGACTTGTGCAGGGTATGGCGAGTGAATATACGGACATATCAAAAGTTATGGAATTCGACAATGCGCGTGTTAATTTTATTGACGCCGCGCGTCAGGGAATGGGCAGTCACATGCGCTGGCTCAAAGGCAAAGTAATTCCGCTTCAGGAACTTGTTTTAAAAGAGCTTTTACCTTTGGCTCGTGAAGGTCTGCAGCAGTTTGAGGTGGCTTCGACTGATATTGAGCGCTATCTCGGCATTATCGAGGAACGTTGTCTTGCAGGAACTACGGGTGCAAGTTGGCTGCTGGAATCAGTTTTGTCCATGCAAAAACAAGTACCGCCGGATCCTTTGTACCGTACACTCACTCATGCAATGCTTCAGCGTCAGGCTGAAGGACATCCGGTGCATAAATGGTCGATTGCCAAAATGGAGGAAAACAAAAGCTGGAGGCAGGGAAGTCAGCATGTAGAAGATTTGATGAGCACAGATTTCCGTACGGTGCATCCGGAAGAAGTTGTTGATTTAACTGGAAAAATGATGGACTGGTATCATCTGCGTGATGTGCCTGTGGAAAACGAAGAGGGCTTACTGGTGGGAATGATAAGCCACCGTCAAGTACTCACTCGCCTGCTGGAACGTGCGGATGAAGCGCAACCGACTCTGCTTCCTGTGCGTGAGTTAATGGATTCCTCGCCTGAGAGTTTGCTGGCTTCTTGTTCAACCTTTGAGGCGGCCGCAAAAATGTTGTCCGGACATCGTAATTTACCGGTGGTGGAAGATGGACAGCTGATTGGAATATTTTCAGATTACGGTACAAGTTATACCATGGGCAAGGTTTTGGAAGAGCATTGCCTTGGGCCTGTTGAAAGTGAACAAACACAGGCCTCTGAATGGAACGTGGAGCAGTTTATGAAAAAAGATCCTCCGCGTATTTCCGCCAGAGAAAAAATTCGTACGGCCATGAAATGTATGGCAGAACAGTCACATTTGTACATCCTTGTAGAGGATGAAACAGAAAAATTATCGGGTATCATTTCACATCGAGCGCTTTTGCGGCACAGCGAATCACTTGAAGGAAAACCGGTATCGCTGATAAACGAAATAATGTCTCCGGAACCTATTTCGGTTAGTCCGAAAATGCCGGTCTTGGACGCGATTGCACTGATGCATGAAAAGCGGATTGGCTGTCTTCCGGTTCTTGTAAACGCAACCATTGTTGGTATGCTCACTGAATATGATTTAATGCAAATTGCAAATTACTGTTTTACACCAGGCAGAAAAGCCAAAAGTGACTTACTGCCCCAATGTTTCAGAAAACCAATTGAACAGTCGTCGTCAGCTTTCTGTCAAAGAAACACCCGGAATATCACCATTACGGGTTGAAAAAATTCCGGACTTCAAAGGCCGCTTGCCGGAACGTCCACTGTATGTTTATTTGCCGTCTGGTTATGACGAAAATGCGCAGCGCTACTACCCCGTTGTCTATATGCACGATGGTCAAAATTGTTTTCAAAGTTATGTCGAAGACAGTTTTGTCGGTTCGTGGAAAGCAGGATTTACGGCTGATGAATTGGCCCAGAAAGGGCTGATGCGTCAATGTGTGATTGTAGGAATAGGCCATGGAGAAGCACGGCGAATGGAAGAATATTTGCCGCCGTACTTGAACTTTTCTCCGGAGATGAAAGTCAGCGAATCTGCTGCAGATGATGAAGCAGAAAAAATGATTCATGGGAAAGCGGATCACACCCTTGAATATTACATTAAGGATGTTGCTCCTTTTGTCAATTCGCATTATCGTATTTTGCAAGGTCCTGAAAATACAGCGGTTTGCGGCTCTTCGATGGGTGGTTTGTTCACTGCGCACATTGCGCTTGAAGCTCCTGAATTTGCAAACAATTACGCGATTATTTCACCGTCATTTCAACTGAGTCGTACTAAATCCGGTCAGTTGGAAACTGTGGAGCGCTTGCGTAACGATTTACGGCAGGGTTTGCGTATTTGGCTCGACAGCGGAACTCAAAGTGCTCCCGGCTATGGCACGGATAATATGCATGAAACACGCAGCGCTTATGAAGCGTTACGTGAAAATGGTTATAAGGAAGGGCAGGATTTTCAGTATTTTCTGGACGACGGTGCAGGTCACAACGAAGAAGCCTGGGCCGCGCGTTTACCTAAAATTTTTCAATTTCTTTTTCCGCATCGGTGAAAACTATGTTACGCAGACACGAAGAAATTCAGAGCGGCGTGCTTGGTCGCAAGGTACAGGTTTTGGCTTTTGGAAATTATGGACCGCCAGTAATTGCTTTTCCTTCTGGAGGAGGGCAGTATCATGATTTTGAAGGCAACGGTATGATTGGCGCGGTTTCGCACTTGATCGAAGCAGGCAAACTGAAAGTTTATTGTCCGGAAGGTCTGGACAAGGAATCCTGGCTAAACAATGACATTGAACCGCATTGGCGTGCCGTACGTCACCAAGCATATGAGCAGTTTATTATCAAAGATCTTGTGTCTTCAATCCGTAATGACTGCAAGGATCCGGAAATAAGAATCGGCATGACCGGCTGCAGTCTGGGTGCATTTCACTCAGTAAATTTTGCGCTTAAGTTTCCGCAGATTTTCAATTATGTTCTGGCTTTGAGCGGAAGATACGATGCAGAAGAATTGTGCGGTGCAAAAAGTGATTCCGCGGAAGTTTATTTTAACAATCCGCTGGCATACGCTTACCACCTGCATGGCGAAGTTTTGGAGCAGATCCGGAATCAAACACGGTTTACGCTGGTCTGCGGTCAAGGTGCATGGGAGGACGGCAATTTAGAGGATACCAATAAACTTGCAGACTTGTTCCAGGAAAAAGGTATACCGCATGAACGTGACATTTGGGGACATGATGTTGAACACAGTTGGAATTGGTGGCGCAGACAAATAAATTTTCATTTCAGTAAAGAATTTGATAATTAATTCTGGAGATTAAAATGGAACAAAAACTTATTGGGCTCTTGCTTGGAGACGAAGAGGATTGGCCGTCAGCGTTTGAAATGCTGGCTAGACGTTTTAACAAACCACTCAAATATAGGCGAAAAAGCTTCAAGATTGATGTGGACAGAATCCGGATTCATCCGTTTAATCTTCGGGATTCTACTCGTTACAATCTGGTGATTGACCGTTTGGCCTACTGGCATTTCAATCCACGTGAATGGTTGAAAAAAACCGCGTTGGTGAATAATGTTTATTTGCTGAATAACCCGTTCACTTTCCAGAGTATGGAGAAACATTCCGCCTATTGCGCAATGATTCGTTTAGGATTAAACATTCCGGAGACGATTTTAGTTCCGTCGAAAATTGGTCCGGACTCTACAAAATATTCTGAAACTTCGGCAAAGTACCACGATTTATTTAATCTTCCTGAAATCGCAAAGGAATTACAATATCCTTTTTACATGAAACCCTTTGACGGTGGTGGATGGCGTGGTGTCAGCAAAGTACGTGATGAAGCAGAGTTGGATCGGGTTTACGATGAGTCGGGCCAGATGCTGATGCACTTGCAGGCAGGCTTGGAAGATTACGAAGTATTCGTGCGCTCCCTAGCAATTGGTCCACAGGTCAGTAGTTTTCACTATGATCCGGAACAACCACCTCATGGACGTTACGTTATTGATCATCAGTTTCTGGATCAGGAAAAGGGCCGTGAAGCAGAAATTATCACCAAAACGATCAATGCGTTCTTCCGTTGGGATTTCAATTCCTGCGAATGTATTCTCAAAGACGGTATACTCTCACCCATTGATTTTGCAAATGCGTGTCCGGACATTGCGATTACGAGTCTGCATTATTATTTTCCGTGGGCCATCAAGTCACTGCTGGCATGGAGCATTTATAGTGTTGTAAGCGAACGTTCAATGCGCATTACAATGGATATTGAGAAGTATTTCAAAATCGCCGATTCTGACCGCAGTTACGAAGAAAAACTATCTGCTTATGAAAAGCTGGCCGATAAACATTTTGAAACCACTAGATTTGAAGAATTCAACTCTACAGTTCTCAAAGATCTGGATGAGATCATGTGGGATGTTGTACAAACGGATGAGTTTGATCAAATGATCATTCAGACTGTACGCAGCATGTTTCCGGAACATGAGCATGAGGAATATATTGCTCACTACCGGGGATTATTAAAGCATTGGGTTGATTCAGAAAACTTTTAACTCTTGCTTTGTATTTATAATTTTTGACGTGGATATTACGGATCAACGCGGATTGTGATTGGCATTTGTCTGAGAAAATTTACGTTCAAAAAATATTTTAATTTTAACAAAACATATTGAAAGGAAAAAGTAATGGCAGATTTAGACGCCGTACAAGATACGAAAGAATATTATTTGGACATTCCGCAAAAATCAGAAGCGTTTTACCTGAAGGGTTCTAATGCACTTGGTTGGGGCATGCAAAACCGTCTCGCCCGCATTTTCAATCCGGAAACAGGACGAACAGTAATGCTGGCATTTGACCACGGATATTTTCAGGGAGCGACCACCGGTCTTGAACGGATTGATGTGAATATCATGCCGTTAGCACCTTATGCTGACACATTGATGTTGACACGTGGAATTTTACGAAGTGTTGTTCCGCCTTCAATGACTCAAGCCATCGTGATGCGTGCATCCGGAGGAACGAGTATGCTCAAGGAACTTTCAAATGAGGAAATCGCTGTTGATATAGAGGACTCAATCCGGATGAACGTTGCCGCGATGGCAGTCCAGGTTTTTATCGGTGGAGAGCACGAAAAACAGTCAATCATCAACATGACCAAACTCGTTGATCAAGGAACACGATACGGAATTCCTACTTTAGCGGTAACTGCAGTAGGCAAAGAAATGGTACGCGACGCACGTTATTTTAGACTAGCCACCAGAATTTGCGCAGAACTAGGGGCGCAATATGTTAAAACCTATTATGTGGAAAAGGACTTTGAAACCGTTACTGCTAGTTGTCCTGTACCGATTGTGATTGCCGGTGGTAAGAAACTTCCGGAACTGGATGCACTTAAAATGGCTTATAACGCAATTCAACAAGGTGCGGCTGGAGTGGACATGGGGAGAAATATCTTCCAGTCTGAAGCTCCTGTTCCGATGATTCAGGCCGTGCGTGCCGTGGTTCATCAAAATGAAACTCCGGAAAAAGCCTACGAGCTTTATAAAACCCTCAAAGCAGAAGCTTAAGTTAAGTTTTTTATCCTCCTCACTAAAAACCGGTAATGCAGATTGCCGGTTTTGTCCCACGTTTATCCCCAATAATTAGCTTAAAGTTTTAATTGCCGACAGACAAAGCAGGCATAAAAGCGTCTAAAATGCTTTTAAAGAATTAAGCTGATTTTATTAGTAAATTTCCGGATAGCTTAGACATTTAAGAGCTAGTACTATTATATTGTGTTTTTTGTATATATGTAAAAGTGAGTGTTCAAAAATTTTATCAGGAGATACTAATCATGTTGAACGCAAATTTAGACGAATTAACAACTACGGATAACAACAATAGCGCTGCAGAGATTTCCGGAATAAAGGCAAAACCGCTTAAAGAATGTATCATTGAAATTGTTAGTGACGCAGGAGAAGGTGCCCAGAAAGCAGGTCAAAGCTTCGGTTCGGTATCTGCGAAAATGGGCAATGGTGTTTGGACAGTTGAAATAATTCCTGCAGAAGTTCAGCCTCCGGCACGTTCAAGAGCTGGTGCTTCAGGTATTAGAATCCGCTTTGGTTCTAACAAAATAACGAACATGGGTGATGAAGCGGATTTGGTTGTTGCCTTCAATGAGCAGGTGCTTTATGGACGAATAGAGCAAGATGCTTACAAAGCAGGAACGATCATACTGATTGAATCAAAATGGAAAAACAGCAAAGTACCGGAAATTAAGGAAGAGTATGCTCAAGCCTTGAATGAATTTAAGGAGCGTGGCTTTGATGTTCGTGAAATTTTGATGGAGGAAGAATGTCTCAAACATGTTGATAATCCATCGAAAGGCAAAAACATGTGGGTACTTGGAATGCTTTGTTCTATCTACTCACGTGATGTTACAAAAGCGGAAGCTCAGATTCGACACACATTCCGCAGAAAGTCGGAAAAAATAATTGAAAGCAATCTACGTCTTTTGAACGCCGGTTACAGTTGGGCTGCTGAAAATATAGAGTTAAAATTCCAGATCGGCAGTGAGATGAAGCAAGTGCCGCGTTTAGTGATGAACGGTAATGAAGCCGTCGGAATGGGTGTTATGGCTGCAGGAATCGAAGTATGCTCCATGTATCCCATCACCCCCGCTACCTCAGTTACACATTATCTTTCAGAGGTCTTTGAAAAATCCGGTGGTTTGGTGCATCAGGCGGAAGATGAAATTGCCGCAATTGGCTTTGCAATAGGTGCGTCTTATGCCGGAAAAACTGCAGTCACCATCACCTCAGGTCCGGGGATGGCGCTGAAAACGGAATTTATTGGTTTAGCCTCCATGGCAGAAGTTCCGTTAGTTATTGTGGATGTTCAACGCGGAGGACCATCCACCGGGCTACCTACAAAAGTAGAACAGGGAGATTTGCTTTACGCTATTTTTGGTCAGCCTGGAGACACACCGACAGTCGTCCTCGCGGCTTCGACAATAGAGGAATGTTACCACTTCGTGATCCTCTCAAGACAGCTCGCCGAAGCTTTCCGTATGCCTGTGATTTTGCTCACTGACGCAAATCTGGCCACAGGAGTTCAGCCTTTTACACGTCCGGAAATAAACCTCGATTCTTTTTCTCCTCCTGTTAACCAAAGTCCCTGGAAAAAGGAAATCAGACCATATGAATGGGATGAAAAAACCGGAATTTCACAACGTCCAATACCCGGACAAGCTGATGGAATGTATGTTCTGACTGGGCTGGCTCATGATGAAGAAAGTCATGTTGCCTATGATTCACACATAAATCAACTTGGATGTAATCGCCGCAGCAGAAAAATGGCTGCAATCCACAAAACTCTCACTCCTCCAAAAATTAATGGAGATGAAAGTGGAGATTTGCTGGTTGTGGGTTGGGGTTCAACGCTAGGTGCTATTGAGGAAGCGGTGAGTTTAGCCAGAAAAATGGGAGGCAGCGTATCTTCCTTACATTTACGTTTCCTCTCTCCGGTTGAACCTGGATTAGAGGAAATATTCAAGCGGTTCAAAAAAGTAATGACTGTCGAAATAAACTATGGTGATGAAGAAAATGATCCGTTGATAACTCAGGAAAACAGGCGGCGGACACAGCTGTCGTGGTTTTTACGTGCCCACACTTTGATCGATGTAGACTTTTTGGCACACATCCATGGACAACCGATGCGGCCTGGTTTCATTTTGCAGCGTTTGAAAAAAGAACTTGGCTTATAAACATGCAGGAATAACGAAATACAAGGTAGGATCAGCTATTTCATAATTAAGTATTTTAAACTCAAAACTTGAAAAAGAGGTAAAATGTTTGGTTTACAAAGTGAGTGTATGCTCCACGTTCCTGAACAGTATCATACGCTTTCAGATTATGAGGGCGCACAACCACGCTGGTGTCCAAGTTGCGGTGACCATGCAGTTCTGACTGCAGTCCAGAAAGTTTGCCGTGAAAAACAACTGCCGCCTGAAAAAACGGTTTTCGTTTCCGGAATTGGCTGCTCCAGTCGTTTTCCACATTATATGAAGACTTATGGTTTTCATGGACTTCACGGTAGGCCTTTTCCAGTTGCGGAAGGAATCAAGTTCAGGAGACCGGATTTAGATGTTTTTGTTGCAACAGGTGATGGTGACTGCTGTTCAATAGGTGCAGGTCACTGGATTCATGCTATTCGTTACAACATGAATATGACTGTCATGCTGCTTGATAACGAGATTTATGGTTTGACTAAAATGCAGACCTCGCCAACATCCAGAAAGGGTACAATTTCAAACACTCACCCTCATGGTTCAATCCTCCCGCCGATCAATCCACTTATCACAACGCTTGGAGTTGCAAATGCTTCATTTGTAGCACAAACAGTAGATTGGAATCCTGCGCATCTTTACAGCACTTTACTGGCAGCACATTCACATCAGGGTTTCTCCTTTGTCCGTATCCTCCAGCGTTGTCCTCACTTTAGTCCAAATTTATTTGCTGAAGAAATCAGTAATCCGGATTTGACAGTCTTATTGACTCACGAAAATGGAATTGAGGCAGGAGCAGAAGTTAAGAAAATGTACAAAAATTCGCTAGAACATGATCCTGCTGATATGAATCAGGCGCGGGAAATAGCACAACGTGAGGATCTGATTCCAATAGGCTTGTTCTTTTGTGATCCTTCAAAAGAACAATATGATAAGTATGGAGCATCAAATATAGGTTTTTCTCCACAAAAGAAAGCCGCTGCTCTGAAAGTTGAATTTGAGAAATACGCAGTCTAGAATTGCAGTCAATAGTTTTTGAATGAAACTGCTGAAAAGCAACAGAGTGACAGCGTTCATTGAAAAAATTTAGCATAAACCCAAATTTGCTTAAACATTATTATGGACTTTTTTGCTGAGAGAAGTGCTGACACGGCAGTTGCGGTTCCTGCAGGAGAGGAACCGGATTTTCACCCTCCAAGAAATCTTCCTTTATTGCCGACGAAAGCAGCAGCTCAAACTGAGGAATCGCAAGTATTTTGGGAACAAGCACATCAATTTTTCCAAACCAAGGGAAGTTTGTTTTTTGATAATGAAGAGTCAGGTGTTTTAGAGCAAACCCCTGTTTCAGTAGATTCAGTCCTGCTGGCACCATATGAAAATATGAAAGCTGTCAGTTATGATTACCCTCTCTGGATTGCAGAAAAGTCAGAAAATATTCCGGATGGTTTGTTTATGCCGGTAGCAGAATTGCTGCACGGTGCACTCAAGACGTTTGCTCCGGAAAAGAATCAGGCAAAAACTTTGCGCGATAACATTCCGAGGCTTGAAATGTATTTTCGGGATGTTATGAGTGTAAGTGGACAACCGGAAAAGTTTGAGCAGATTTTAGCTTCTGCTTTGGAGAAAACGCGGATTAAACTAGCGCTTACTGGAGAGGAAAGTAAGGCTTTTGAAGCAGATCTAAAAAAACTATCCTCTCATCTGCCAGTTTCCGGTACAGTTGTGGGTTTTTCCGGAGATGCTGTATTTTATGTGTTGGCAGCATTGCTAAAAGCAAATCACTCTTCTGCTCAAACAACAGTTAATGAAGAAATAAAGCAATTGACTTCCAGCTTAAAAGAACTTCTGCTGGTTGAAAAATCCAATCTTCCGGATGAACGTAAGCCGGAACGTTTACAGCAGTCACTGGGATTTTCTTCAAAGCTGATCAATCCAAACTCACTCGCAGAAGTTTTGCCGGAATCTGCCTCTGTTTCCATGAGTCCGGAACGCATGCAACGGATACAGAAAACACTCGAAATTATCTCTGATCCTGAAAATAGGTTTTGGACAAAAGATGCTTTGCTGCTGGTCCATGAGTCAAACTACAAACGTTCCGGATTTTCGTGGGAAGACTGTTTCCCAGATTCATCTGTCAGCTCCTATAAAGATGGTTCTGCTGCGGAGACTGCTGCAGAAATATTTGAAAAACAAATGGAGATTGCCTCAAAGATTATTGCTGCAATCCGGATTGCAAAAATGGAAATCGATGATCATTACCGTACTGAAATTCATGATCAGTTTTTCCAAAATTTTAATTGGAAACGTATGGGGCAGGAAGAACTGTCCCTTGTTCCACCGGTTATTCTGCTCGAAGAAGAGTCTTCCCTAAAAGACAACCCACAAGTACTCAGCAGACTCTTGCTTTCTGCAAAACCTATCAATGTAATTGTGCTTAAAAACAGTCCTTTGCAAAACAATACAGAAATATTTTCTTCCTTGAATCCTGAAGATGATCAAGCATTTGGGTTTCGGCAGGAACTGGGGCTTTTAGCAGTTTCTCACCGAAAGGCTTTTGTTTCACAGGCATCTGTCAGCCATCTGGAGCATTTGATCCAGAGTTTCTCCACAGGAATAAAAACAGCGTTACCAAGTTTTTTTAATGTTCTTGCACCAAAAACAACTGCGGAGCATGCAGACCAAACATTCTTAGTTGCAGGTGCAGCAGTAGAGTCCAGGGAATTTCCACTCTTTTCTTACGATCCAAATCGTGGTCTTGAGTGGGGCAGTCGCTTTCTGGTCTCAGCAAATCCACAACCGGAGCAGGAGTGGCCCATTTACGAACTGGATGTTTGTTCGGAAGATGGTACTGAATCTTCACTTTCGCTGGCTTTTACACCAGCAGATTTTATGGTACTCAGTGCAGACGCAAAAAACTATTATCTGGATGTACCTGCTCAATTCTGGTCTGAGGATAGTCTGTTGCCTTTAGCAGAATATTTGCGCCTGCCCTTAAAAGATACACATGACAAATTGCCGTTTCTCTGGACAATTGATGAACAGAGAGTTTTGCACAGGATCTTACCAAATATAATGCTGACAGAAATATGCCGTGAACGGCTTGATGCATGGTCCTTTGTGCAGGATTTTGGCGGAAGCAATAATTATCATGCAAAACTTGCTGCAGAACAGGCACGTGCAGAAGCAGAGCTGGAAACAGAGAAAAAAATTGCTGAACTTGAAGTAAAACATCAAGCAGAATTGGAACAGGTGCGTCAGCAAACTGCCGGAGAGGCAATGGAACGTCTGACGGCAGTCTTGATGGATCTGGATCCGTTATCGGTGCTGCCTTCGGGAAAAGCTGCTAAGACAGCAAGCCCTGCAGAGATAACTCCGCTGAAATCAGCAGAACAGAATTTAGAAGCGCTGGTAGAAGATACTGAAGAAGAGTCAGAGGTTGCAGATGAAGAGATTTCTGAAGAGGCATGGCTGGAGACTTTCCGTTGTACAACTTGCAATGAATGTACAGAAATGAGTCCGACAATGTTTGATTACAATGAAGATAAACAGGCATTTATCAAAGATATAAATGCAGGAACTTATCAGGAACTCGTTCTTGCTGCAGAAGAGTGTCCGGCAAAATGTATTCATCCTGGGCAACCGTTTAATCCGGATGAAGCAGGTTTGGAAGATTTAATAAAACGGGCAGCAGTCTTTAACTAATTTGGCAGAATTGATGGCTTCGTAAAAACCACCAAACTAATTATTTGTCATCTCGAACGAAGAGAGAGATCTTAATATTACTAGTGCTTAAGATAAAATAGATTCCTCGCTTTGTAAGCAATGACACGTTTTTATGACTTTATTCTGGTTCATCAAATTAAGTTAAGGTTTAGTTTTAAATGGAGGTTGATAAATTTCACTTGTTTTAATTTCCAATGATAGGAGGGAATATGATTGAGCAGCACATAAGAATTCAAGACACAACCGGTAATCCGGCTCCTTTAGGTTTACTTGCATTTGGGCTGACCACAGTACTGCTGAATTTCCACAATGCAGGATTTTATGGATTTAGTTCGATGATATTGGCAATGGGTTTTTTCTATGGCGGTATTGCCCAGATTGTTGCAGGTGTTATGGAGTGGAAAAAAGGTGCCACGTTTGGCACAACAGCGTTTATTTCATTTGGATCATTCTGGTTGACATTGGTGGGATTAATTTTGATTCCTAAACTAGGCTGGTTTGAAGCTCCTACAAAAATAGAAATGGGAGCATATCTCAGTATGTGGGGGTTGTTCACGCTGGTTATGTTTTTTGGTACATTAAAATCAAACCGAGCATTACAGTTTGTCTTTGCCTCACTAGCGTTGCTGTTTTTTCTGTTAGCACTAGGAGATTTTACGGGCAATATTGCAATCACTAGAATTGCGGGTTATGAAGGAATTGTTTGCGGATTCTCTGCAATTTATACAGGTCTTGCTCAGGTTATAAATGAAGTATTTGCTAAAACTGTTCTGCCGTTATTTCCCATGGAAAACGACTAGCAGCACACTCTCTCTCAAACTGAAATCAGTAAAGCAGGAGTCTATTATGTTAAATTTACCAAAGCCGGATCCTAGTATAGAGGATCAGAAAAAAGATTTTTTGGAGCGTTTAAGAAACCAACGTTTGGTTCTGCAGGGTCAGGATAAGATAGTTTTTGTAGGAGATTTACTGGACATTTTTGATGATTTTTTTATTCTGACGAATGTGATTATAACCGGACCTCTGCATGTTACTAAACCTGAATGGGTACTTGTTGACAGGAAAACTATTTCACATATTCATCCTGAGTCAGAAGTGGAAAAACGCACATCAGAGTCATACTTACAGATGAGGCAAGATTCGACTGATAATTGAGAAAACAACTGTTTTAACAGGAAATATTGAATGTGGACAGAAATCGTAATTGCAGTCGGAATTCTGGTAGGTTTGGGGTTAAGCTTTGCAGTGGTACTTGCTGTGGCCAACAAACAATTTTGGGTTTATGAAGATCCCAGAATTGATGCAGTAACAGATATTCTTCCAGGCACAAATTGCGGTGCCTGCGGAGAACCCGGATGTCATGCTTTTGCTGAAAGCATCGTCAAAGGTAGCGCACTGCCTGGAAAATGTACTGTAAGTTCTGCGGATGGAATTGAAAAGATAGCAGAATATTTAGGTGTTGATGCAGGTAAAGAAGAAAAAAGAGTAGCCCGTCTGCAATGCGCAGGTGGGCGAATGGAGGACCGTGAGAAAGCCGATTATCTAGGCCAAAAAACATGCCGGGAACTAGCTGTTGTTCATGGTGGAAATAAAGGTTGCGCTTGGGGATGTCTCGGATTAGCTGATTGTGAAAGGGTCTGCACCTTTGCTTCAATCAAGATGAATGACAATGACTTACCGGTTGTGAATGTTGAAAGCTGCACTGCCTGCGGCGATTGTGTTGAAATCTGTCCTAAAGATTTATTCACCATAATGCCCGTCAGTCACAAACTGATCGTGCAGTGCAAATCTCTGCTTGAAGGAGAACTTGCGCAGGAAATATGTAGCGTTGCCTGTGACGCGTGTGAACGTTGTGTTGCCGATTCTGTCTCAGGTTTGATTGAAATAAAAAATAATTTAGCCGTGATTGATTATTCACGTAATGCACTGTCCAGTCCGACTTCTACGTGGCGTTGTCCTACAGGAGCAATCCAATGGCTAACGGGACAACAATTCCAAGCAAGCTCTCAACCCCTTTTTCCTTTAGGACGGATTGAAGTTCTGGCAGATGATAAAGTTAGCTTTTAATATTCCTCCAGAAAAAGAAATGTCAGTTAAAAAATAGAATATGCAAAATCGTTTTTCAAAAAAAGAATGGAGCAAAATTATCCTGACACTAGAAACAGCTGTGAGTGAAGGTTGTGCTGGTTTTTTGCCTGAATTGCTTTCTGTTAATAGTATGTCCCCTCAAGCAGTTAATGTCTTTGGTCGCAGCATTAAAAGTCCGGAAACAGGAGATCCGTTGGCCTACATTTCAGGAATTTCCGCTACAGGTCTGCGTGCCTCCGCTTTCGTGGAAGCAGAACAGATACTGGATCATTATTCAGCTCTTCTTTCTTCAGTCAAACGATTACTGAGTTTTGTGACTTATCTTTCACTGCCTTCAGGACACCAGCCATATCATACAATTGTTGACGCAGGACTTTTTCAATGGATGGCAAAGGATGCTCAGGAGGCTGTCTATTTGGGTTTGATTTCACACAAAATAGCAGAAATATCTTTGATTCCAGGAATTGTAGGACTTGATGGATTAGCGGATTCTGCTGAGCTGGAAAAAGCTACAGTTCTGCCTGAAAGAGAACTTATACTAAAGTATTTAGGAGATGTGGATGAGCAGATAAAGTCACCGACTCCCTCACAAAAAAATATATTTGGTGAAACTCGGAGACGTATTCCAAACTGGTTCAGTTTCGATACGCCGACCTACAACACGCTGCAGAAAAATTCACCTGCAGAAGCTCTTGAAATGGCTGCGCGGTTGCCATTTATTTACACCCATCTTGATGAAATTATCCAGCAGGTTCTGCATGAATTTGCAGAAGTTAGCGGTAAAAAAATTGAGTTGCTGGAAAGCTACAAAACAGAAGATGCAGAACATTTGCTTATAGTCGAAGGTGCTGCTTTTGAAACTTGCAAAAAAGCAGTCGATAAACTCAGGCAACAAAAAGAAAAAGTAGGTTGTCTAAGAGTTGTGATGTTACAACCTTTTCCTGGTGCAGATCTGGTGAAATTACTTTCTGGTAAAAAAGCAGTCACAGTTCTGGATCAGACTTATTTGTCTGCATCTGCAGAAGGTCCACTTTTTCGTGAAGTAGCAGCTGCGTTGAATAAAGCCCTTGATAATTCTTCTGCCATGCAAATAAATCCGGATTATCCAATCCTCGGAAAAAACCAGAAGCCCTTAGTTTACCGTGGATTATGCGGACTTGGCGGGAAAGTTATAACAGTGAGTGAAGCAGTTTCTGTCTTTGAAAATTCCCTCAGTCTAAATTCCACTAACAAAGGATTATTTACAGGCACACAAAAAAACAATTCTGACTTACGCCATAAATTTATGAGCGGAGTTTCATTTACAAAAACCAATCCAGATTTGCCAAAAGTGGAAGCAGAGCTGGCTCGTTTGCAAACTGACTATCCTGAACTGTACAAGCTTACTCTTCCGGAAACATCAAGCAGCGAAGCACCAACTGGTAAAGCAAGTGCAGAACAAACACTGAATATTTCCACTGAATTACCGTTGGCCATCCGAAGTTATCATGATCAAGGTCCGCCATATACTCGACTTTCAAGATTTCAAAATCAAACTGGAATTTTTTATCAGGAAAACAAAGAGCAAAAACTAAATGTGACACCATTTGATGCTTTGCCGGTTGTTCCTGCAGCAACAGCAGAGCTTCGAGAGATGACACAATTGCGTACAAACGTACCGCAGTTTTTAGCATCAGAATGTACAGGATGCGGAGACTGTTTTGTCCAGTGTCCGGAATCTGCCTTAGCTCCAGTTGTCTCACCTACGGAAGCATTGTTACAGGCTGCTGCTGCTCAGGCGAAAAAAAATGCTGAGCCGATTACTCAATTAACTCCGCTGATAAAACCAATTGCGCAGGCAGCTGCTAAGATATTACGTGAAGCTACAGGAACTGTTCAGTCTGCCGCTGATTTTTTCCCGCAGGCATTCTCTAAAACTATTGAACAAAAGAAAGTTGCCGGCGAACTCCTTGATTTGCTGACTGAAGAGTTTGAACGTTTAATGAAAAGCTTGCAGGAATTCCCTTTGGCGCGTACAGAAACATTTTTTGCAAAAGCTGAAGCAGCAAAACGCGGTGCAGGAGAATTGTTTTCACTGGCTATTGATCCGTATTCCTGCAGTGGTTGTGGATTTTGCGTAGAAAAATGTCAGCAAAAAGCTTTGCTCATGGAAACTCAGACTCCGGAGATTGTTGAAAAACTGCGCCACAATTTCAAGTATTGGGAGTATCTCGCAGATACGTCGATCGAAACAATGCGCCGAGTTTTGGCGGATGCAGAATACTCATCATTAGCGGCAGTATTGCTTTCCAGGAACTACTACAAAAGTTTAGGACACTCTTCTGTTAATAACAAGGAACTGCTGTTTACAGAAAATGAAAATGCTCAAAGTTCAAAATTTCAACAGCAATACTATGGTGAAAAAAATATTCTTCATTTGATTTCTGCTGTCTCAGAATCGGTGACTCAACCTGCAGTTTCAACTTTAGCAAAAGAAATCAAAGAAATGCACGCTAAACTTGTTTTGCGAATTCAGGCGAAAATGGGAGAGGCATTGCCGCATGATAACTTTAAGACTTTAGCGCAAACACTTGCCGTTGATACAAAAACAAGAGTGCACTTTGACAAACTGCTGCATCTTATCAATGAAAAAGAAAATACTGCACCTGTTGACATTACAGCTTTGCGGCGCATGGTGGATTTGGAACAGTCGATTTCCGCCATGCACTGGGCTCTTACAGTTGGTCCAACCGGAGTTGGGCGAGCCAGAATGGGGATGAGTCTGCTTGGCAGTGATTCACTAGTCTGGGGTCAAAAATATCCCGAACACCCATTTTTCTATCCTGTATGGGCGCAGGGTGGACAAGGCAAAGCGGAAATTACTTTGGGATTACTTGAGGGCCACTTGCGCCACTTCCTTGATAATATCCGTCTGCTACGCAGGGCAAAACTTGAAGCAGATGGTAAATATAAACCTCATCTGCATGATGCGCAAATTTCTTCTTTGACCTGGGA
>Ga0233446_1001529_pt1 | contig 16999 bp, 15 predicted proteins | sample SI_124_October20_4_FD_182780 | JGI IMG/M metagenome (GOLD analysis project Ga0233446, IMG submission 182780) | Seawater microbial communities from Saanich Inlet, British Columbia, Canada - SI_124_October2016_120_MG | ecosystem: Environmental > Aquatic > Marine > Inlet | place: Canada: British...
AGACCCGATTTACTTGGTGAAAATGAATTACAAAGATCCTTGAAAGATTATAATGGCCAAACTTATTGGCTTTCAATGAATATAAAATCATTTCTGAGGGAGGAGTCTAAGTTTCCACCATGGCTTAATGTTGCATTTGGTTATGGAGCGAAAGGAATGCTTGGTACCTTTTCCAATCCACAAGAGTGGAATGGGAATGAGTTACCGTATGAAAAAAGAACACGTCAATATTATATGACAATGGACATAGATTGGACACGTATTGAAACTAATTCCGCATTACTAAGATTGGTTTTTAAAGCATTTAGCTTTGTAAAAGCCCCAATGCCTACATTGGAATATAACAATGAGAATGGATTAATATTTCACTGGCTATATTTCTAGTTTAGCTAATAGAATATTTTTGACCTCTCAGGATTTTTCCCATTAACACCTTCATAAAACCTTTTTATTTCCTTTAGATCCTCTTTCATATCTCCGGTTGGGTAAAATACTTTTTTCATTCCACCACGTTTATTCTCATAATCAAGCACACCTAGAATAATTGGAACATTTGCCGTAACAGCTATATAGTAAAAGCCAAGTTTCCACTTCTGCACAAGGGTTCTTGTGCCTTCCGGGGTAATGGTAATAAATAAAGAGTCATGATCGTCATACATTCTAGCAATTGCATCTGTTAATCTACCAGCCTTTTTTCTATCAACCGGTACACCGCCAAGCTTCCTTAAAAGTAAGCCAAAGGGCCAAAAAAAAGCTTCTTTTTTAATTAAAAACTTGGTTTCGACGTTCATGTGCCAAAAACTAATACGTCCAAGAAGAAAGTCACAATAGCTTGTGTGAGGAGCAACAATAACAACTGCTTTTTTTATTTCCTTGGGAATATCGTTGGTAATTTGCCATCCCCAGGTATTTATAATTAAATCAGAGATTATTTTAGTTATTTTCATAACCCTGGATTATTAAGTACAATACACATAAATTTTGGAGAAGTTTTTTCCATTTAGCCAACAAATCTAAGAAATTAATGATTTTAGTCATTGAATTGTATTTGTTTGTAATTAATAATCAATAACGCTCTATGTAATAGGCCCCGAGAGACATGTCATTGAATTAATTTCTTAGATAGCTACTTATTTGTAAATCGAATGTTATACTTTTACGGTTCAAAAATATAATTCATGATCAAAGATATAACAGGGTATATTATTTCAATTTTTCTATTCGTTGCATTATTAATTAATGGTGGATGTGATTCTACATCCCAAGAAAAGAATGAAACTAGTCAAGAGCATAATCAAAGCTCTGAAGAAATAATTAAAATATCAAAAGAAAAGGTTAAAATCATAAAGAGGCACATTAGATCTGCATCTGATATTGTTCCCATAACCGATTCGTTGGTAGTACCATATGTGTATACATCTGCGGTGTCGATGAATAATTTACCAGTTGCTGAAAAGAAGCAGAAGTTTTTTGATATGATGTTACCAGCTATTCTTGTTGCCAAAACAAGATTAGCCATAAATTTAGCAAGAGTAGAAGAGATCTCTTCAAAGGAGAAAAAAAACCATCGAGATGAAAAGTTTTTAAATGAACTCATGACAAAATACAAGGCAACGAACATGGAAATGCTCAAAAGTAGATTAACTTGCTTTCCAGTTAGTATTATATTGTCTCAGGCGGCAATTGAAAGTGCCTGGGGAACTTCAAGATTCTTTTTGGAGGCTAACAATCCCTTTGGCCTATGGTCCTTTAATTCAAAACAGGAAAGAATTACTGCTGAATCAACTAGAAATGGTAAGAAGGTTTACTTAAGAAAGTTCAATAATATGGATCAAGCAATTGATGCTTATTTAACAACTTTATCAACAGGACCTTATAATGAATTCAGAAAGCAAAGATTAAAAACTCAAGACCCTTACGTTTTGGTGAATTATTTAATTGACTATTCCGAGCGAAGAGAAGCCTATGTAGAAGAAGTAGTGAGTGTTATTAAGGGCAATGATCTCACCAAGTATGATACGTACATGATAAGCCCTAAATACATCAAACATTGAAATTAGCTGTCACTTTCAATCCAGGTAATAATTTTATTGCTATCAGGTTTTGTTGATGGCCCAATTACATCAACTAGCTCACCCTTTTCATTTATAAGATACTTTTGGAAATTCCATTTTACAGATGAATTTTTATAGCCGTTAAGCGATTCTGATGTTAGCCATTGGTATATTGGAGCCATGCTTTCATTTTTCACACTAATTTTTGACATCATTGGAAACGTAACACCATAATTTTCAGTGCAGAATTCCTTTATTTCCTCATCGGAACCAGGTTCCTGTTTCATGAAATTATTAGCAGGGAAACCAACTATCACAAACCCATCGTCTTTATATTTACTATAAACCTCTTCAAGTTTTTTGTATTGGGGAGTTAAGCCGCATTTTGAAGCAACATTTACGATCATTATTTTTTTGCCTTTGAGTTGCTCCATGGGGAAGTCATTTCCATCAATATCAGTAACTGTATAGCTATATATACTTTTTGTTTGTGCATTTAATACTGTTATAGTAACAAATGCTAATATGATACCAAATATTAGAGTTTTCATATTTTTTTATTGCAAACCTAAAATTAATGCTTAAATGCTAGTGTTATGTATTTGTTAAAGTGCTTTAATAACTGCAGAAATAGGGTAGTGGTCTGAGTTTTCGAATTTATGTCTGCTATAGTAAGTTACATCATAACCTTGATCAACCAATATATAGTCAATTCTAAGAAATGGCAGTGGACCTGCATAGGTAGGACTTAATCCAATACCTTTTGAAACAAAAGCATCTGTTAAATCTTTACTTACATTCTTATATACCCATGATGATGGTGTATCGTTAAAATCACCAGCCATTATTACTTTGTGAGGTGTTTGCTCCAATACTTTCATTAAATATTTTACCTGCATTTCTCTTAGTAAATACGCCTCACGCATTTTAAAGTAAATATCTGTGGTTTTATTTTTGATATTATTTTCATTGTCTGATTCTGTATTCATAACAAAATCCAGGTCTTCAGGTGTTAACTTTATGCTTGCCAAATGGATGTTGAATATCCTTAGAGTATCATTATTTACAATTAAATCTGTGTATATACCAAAAGATCTTGAGCCTTCAAACTTAAGTTTTCCTTTGTTAATTGCTTGATATTTACTGAATGTTGCCAATCCTAGCAACTGATTATATTTTGGGTTAAAATAACTCTCATAGTAGTATGACTTCATACCCAATGTATCTCTGAACTGCTTTAAAGGTTCATACAAATTAGTATTTGTAGAATAGTATTCCTGTGTGCAGATAATATCAGGATCTTCATCATTTAAAAACCTTATGATACCAAACCTTGAGCTTTTATCGACACTATTATTATCCCTTTCATTGAAGTTTTTTACGTTATAGGAAAGTAGTTTAATATCCTCTTTATCGTTCTTTGGTGAGTTAAGAAATGTAATCTGAAAGTTTGTAAATATGTCATTACTAACAACCAGTAGGAGAATTAATATAATCAATGAGATTTTACTTCGAGCAGTTATCCAATAAAGCAACAGACCAATATTAATTATTACTATAATTGGATAAACAAGAGTTAGCGGTTGAATCACCGTTATTAGTTTTGGAGAGATGTTACCTGCAAATGAGGCAACAAGAAGAGTTACTGCTGATATTATTGAAATCAACAGAATGGTTGAGTAAACCGTATTTCCTTTTGTTTCTGAGATAATATGTTGAGTCTAACTTTTGTTACTCGTTTTAAACAGTAATTCTTTTTCTTTTTTTGATAGGCTTCCATAGCCTGATTTTGATATCTTGTCGAGTATAAGGTCAATTTCTTCCTGTGATGCAGATCGTTTGTAATTATACTCATCGTCAGATAAAGGTCTTCCACTGTCTGCTCGTGGAGTATCAAATCGTTTTTCTTTCTTCGACCAAGTAAATTTAGGAAGTTTAAAACCATACAATATTTTGTAAACATCATTATTCCTTTTTAGGGAATATGCATATAAAAACCCCCATAGTGCACCACCCAGGTGAGCTATGTGTCCCCCTGGGTTATCAGCCCTAATACTCAATAAATCAATAAGTATAAAAGCAATTGCCAGGTATTTTAGTTTTAATCTTCCCACAAAAAGTAGATGCACAGAATAATCGGGTACATATGTTGATATTGCAATAATTATTGCAAGTACAGATGCAGATGCTCCCATTGCTATAGATATATATGACAATGCATTAAATGCTGGAAAGACATTAAATGATATTACAAAAAATATACCTCCAAACAGACCTCCGAATATGTAGGTCCAAAGTAGTTTTTGCTGATTAAGGTATTCCTGAAAAATTAAACCTCCAAAATATAACATTACCATATTAAAGAGCAAATGGAAAAAGCCCTCTTGCAAAAACATATAAGTGAAAATAGTCCATGGTTTTGATGCAAGTAGGCTCAAATCAGCGGGTAATGCAAGTAACTTAGCCAGCGGACTAATAAAGCTTGCTGCAGAAAGGTTGAACAAAAGTGCAAATAACCCCACTATATTTACAAGTAGAAATATTACGGTGTTTATTAATATTAAACGCGATAAAATATTCTTACCAAGAAATAATTTCTTGAGAAAATCACCCGTATTTTGTCGCGGTTGAGTGTTACTAAACATTTAAGTGTTTATTAAATCAGTTAAAACTATTTATGTCACCTTTATTTTTCCAGAGCATAATCAAGAAGAACCCGAATATCATTCCTCCCAGGTGAGCAAAATGAGCAACATTATCACCAGGATTATTTGAAAAACCCATATAAAGTTCAATGCCACCGTATATCATAACAAAGTATTTAGCCTTTACTGGAATGGCAAAATACACATATATTAGGGAGTTTGGGAACATCATGCCGAATGCAAGCAAAATTCCAAAAACTGCTCCAGAGGCACCCACTGTTGGCGTGTTTATTATTGTATTTAACTCTCGCATTGAAGGATTCTGGTAATTCATTCCCCTGCCAAGTATATCAGCGCCTTCCCTTATTACCATTTCTATTTCACTGGGCTGCATTCCAGATTCTATGGATTTTATTCTAATCCATGCAATAAAAAGTTGAACAACCGCTGCTCCGATACCAGTTACCAGATAGTAATTTAAAAATCGTTTTGGGCCCCATACATTTTCAAGTGTGTTACCAAACATCCATAGTGCGAACATATTGAAAAGAATATGGGTAAAACCACCATGCATAAACATGTAAGTAACCAGTTGCCATACCCCAAAGTCTGTTGATAATGTATAGTGTAGTCCCAGAAACTTTACCAAGTCGATATGAAAGGTGCTTTCAAGGACGATGGTAGTCAGAAATAGTATACCATTAATGATTAATAGGTTTTTTACAACCGGAGGAAGCATTGAAAAACCCTGTGGTCTATATTGTTGCATAATAGGTTCAGTTTATAATCCAAAAGGCACTAATCTCTTGGATTTTTTAATATTTGTTCCAACTCAGATTCGCCAATCGTTCTTAGTATGTTTTTTCCATCGGGAGATACTGTTGGGGCTTTGCATTTAAACAAGCTATCAAATATCTCCTTCATTTCTCTCTTATCAAGTTTAATGCCATTCTTAATGGCTGACCTTATGGCGATTGATTTGGCAATATTTATATTTTTATCAAAATCTAACTCATCTACATTTGACTTATGATTTTCAATTATCGACTCAATTACCGATGGAATATTTGTGTCCTTAAGATCAGCAGGTACACCCACTATAACAAAGTTACCCTTGCCCGCATCTTCTATTTCAAATCCTATATTTTTAAGCTCTTCAAACAATGATTTTAATATTTCACCATCATTTTTTGTCAGGTTTATATTCTGAGGAAATAATTGTTGCTGTGAGTGTTGGGTTGATGACTTTAGTCTGCCAAGAATGTCTTCATATTTAATTCTGAAATGTGCCAGGTTTTGATCTACAACCATCAAACCTTTCTTGACGTTACATACGATAAACCTGTTTTGTACTTGAATGAATTTACTTTCATCATAATCATTCTCTTCGTCGGTTGGTTCATCAGTAAATGAGAGTTTGCCATCGCCAGTTTGTTCTTTTGTGTCCATTCCCGAGTAAAGCGACTCCCAATTCTCGGTTGATGGCTTTTCAAAATTAGGTGTTCCCATACCCGATGAAGGCATAGTATTAGCAAAGGGATTAAACTCATTGTCAACCTCTATTTCAGGCTGTTTTAAGTCGTTTGAAGGCGGCGTTAAGAAGGCAGCTTCAACTTCAGGGTTTACATCAAAATCGATTGTTGGCGTTAAGCTATGCTTTCCGATGGCTTGTTTCACAGCAGCATGTAGAACTGCATATACATATCTGGCATCCTGAAAATTAACCTCAGTTTTTGTGGGGTGTATGTTTACGTCAATATCCTTGGGATCAATTTTTATGGATATGAAGTATGATGGAAATGAGTCTGCAGGTATTAACTCAGTATAGGCATTGTTAACAGCATGATGAAGGTATGGATGCTTAATGAATCTTCCGTTCACAAAAAAGTATTGCTCACCTCTAGTTTTTTTTGCAAACTCAGGTTTGCCTATGAAGCCTGTGATATTAACAACATCAGTATTTTGCTCGAGAGATATTAGTCTTTCGTTATAAACATTCCCAAACAAGGCAGCAATTCTTGATTTAAGTCCGCCAGGTATAAGTTTGTATACAATCTTATCATTATTATAATAGCTAAATGCTATTTCAGGATTAATTAAGCTAATCCTGGTAAACTCTTCATTGATGTGGCGTAGTTCCACATTATTGGATTTTAAAAAGTTTCTTCTCGCCGGAACATTGTAAAACAGATTCTTAACAGAAATGGTGGTTCCCTTGGAACACTGGCAAGGCTCTTGATTGGTAATTTCAGAACCTTTGATGCTAATACAAGTTCCCATCTCACCGTCCTTTACCTTTGATTTCAGCTCAACCTGAGATATGGCAGCAATGGATGCCATTGCCTCTCCTCTGAAACCCATTGTTTGAATTGCAAACAAATCATCAGCCTTACGTATTTTGGAAGTGGCATGACGTTCAAACGACATTCTGGCGTCTAACTCTGACATTCCACAACCATTGTCAGTAATCTGAACCAATGTTTTGCCAGCCTCTTTAATTGCAAGAGTTATTTGTGTTGCTCCGGAGTCGATACTATTTTCTAGTAATTCCTTTGCAGCTGATGCAGGCCTTTGAATAACTTCTCCGGCTGCAATTTGATTGGCCACTGAATCGGGCAAAAGTTTAATTATACTCTTCATCAATTATTTTACTAATGTGTAACACCAAAGGCTTTTAGCATATCTTCAATAATATTAGTAAACATTATTAAATAAATGGTGCCAAAAATAAATGTTGCATAAACCAAATATGCTACAACCTTTGCTATTAATGTCTTTCCTTCCTTTTCCAGCCCTTTTCCCCATCGTCTGGACATTTGCAACCTTAGTTCCTCGTCGTGCGAAAGCTTACTTTCCAGTCCAAATTTAGCCTTACGTCTTTCAAGCTCATCTCTTTTGTCATCGAAATACCTTGGCTTATAGTTGAAGGCCTTTGGTTTGGGAGTTCTGAACGAGACTAGTTTCATGTGATTACAAATTTACTGCAAAATTAGAGTATTTTACTTAAGATGCCACAGTTGGGCTATATTGATAATAACACATTAGTTATGTGTAATATTATATACGATGGAATTGTGACGGAAACAAAAAAGCTAAATGATGTAAGAAGATTAGTGAATTTGTACGCTAAATTTTAGAACTTTTAATAACAATAAGTTTTTCTTTGGTCATTTCTTTCATTGCATATGGAATACCACCAACACCTATACCAGAAGATTCGCTACCTCCAAAAGGCATCCAGTCAACCCTAAAGGCAGTATGATCATTTATCATTACCGCTGACGCATTTATTTCGCTTGCAGCTTTGAGTGCATTATCAATGTTTTTAGCAAATACAGATGCCTGGAATGACACTGCAAGAGAGTTCGCTATTCTGATAGCCTTATCAACATCACCGTATTCGTATATACAAATAACTGGCCCAAAAACCTCTTCCTTTGATACTTTGGAGTTGTGAGATGGATTAACTAATACAGTAGGTTCATAGTAGCTATCTGATAATTTTTTACCACCTGTAAGCAGCTTTGCGCCTTCACCTATTGCCTCGTCAACCCAACTTTGCACTCTGTCAACCACCGATGTGGTAATCAGAGGACCAACTTCTGTGTCCATGCTTAGGGGGTCACCAACAACTAATTTTTTTGCAGCAGATGATAGTTTTTCAGCCACCTCCTTGGCTATATCCTTATGAACAAAAACCCTTTGAACAGATACACACACCTGCCCAGCATGGTAAAAACCACCTTTTGTAATTGCAGGGATTAATTCATTGAGGTCTGCATCTGCTTCCACTATAACAGGAGCAACGCCACCATGTTCAAGTGCAATTCTTGTACCCGGAGATAATTTTGATCTTAGATACCACCCAACCTTTGCTGAACCTATAAAATTAAGAAAGCTAACCCTGGGGTCTGTGGCTAATTTTTCTGCATTTTCATTATCACATATTATATACTGGCACCAGCCATCTTCAAGGCCAGCTTCCTTGAGTATGTGCATGAATTCAATACAACTCAAAGGAGTTGTTAATGCGGGTTTAATAATTACTGGGCATCCCGCAGCAATTGCTGTTACAGTTTGATGTATGATTAGGTTTAGAGGGTGATTAAAAGCGCTAATGGAAACAACAACACCTATGGGCTCTCGTATGGTAAATGCCAATCTGTTTTGAGATGACTTTGTTTGCCCCATTGGAATCTGTTCTCCTGAGATTACCCCGGAATAGCTTATTGCAATTTTAACACCATTGATAGCTCTGTCAACCTCTACAATAGAGTCAACCAGAGGCTTACCACCCTCCTCTGCTGCAAGCTTTGCTAGTAAAGTTCTTTTGCTCTCCATTATCTCAACTACCTTTTCAAGAACCTCAATTCTTTTCCATGCAGGGATATGGTTCTTCTTATCCTTAAAAAGTTTTTCTGCCCTCTCAAGGCTGCGCTCTATTTCCTTTGGCTTTGAAAAAGGGATTTCCCTTATTAGATGAAGATCATGGGGTGAGTATACTTTAAGCATATCAATAAATATTTAATTGGGTTAATAATTCAATAAACTGCATTCTACATCATCACGAAAATAATCAATTTTACTCTTCAAACTACTGCATATAGTAATTATGGCAAAAATCAATTGCTTTATTTTCAAACATTAAAGATGATGGAAATCATAAAAAAATTTTGATTTTGGGAATACTTTCTATCTTTGCCGCGTAGAATCTAGTGGAAATCAATTTCAAATTAAATTATAAAGTAATGTCATACAACCTGTTAAAAGGAAAAAGAGGAATTATATTTGGTGCGCTTGACAGTAAGTCAATTGCATGGAAGATTGCTGAAAAAGCTGTTGAAGAAGGTGCTGTAATAACTTTGAGTAACACACCTACTGCACTGCGTTTTGGCGAAATTAATGAGCTTGCAAAAAAGTGCAACGCAGAGTTGATTCCAGCTGATGCAACAAATGTTAAAGACCTTACTCATGTTTTTGAGAAATCAATGGAAGTATTAGGTGGAAAAATCGACTTTGTACTTCATTCCATTGGAATGTCATTGAATGTGAGAAAGAAAAGAGCTTACAATGAACTAGACTACAACTATTTGAATAAAACACTTGACATTAGTGCAATTTCATTTCACAAGATGTTACAGGTAGCCTTTAAGCTAGATGCACTTAACGAGTGGGGTTCTGTTGTAGGATTGTCTTATGTTGCAGCTCAGCGTACACTGTATGGTTACAATGACATGGGAGATGCCAAGGCTTTGCTTGAGTCAATAGCACGAAGCTTTGGGTACATATATGGCAGAGAGCGTAAAATTAGAATTAACACTGTTTCGCAATCACCAACGGTAACAACTGCTGGTTCTGGTGTTAAGGGCATTGGTAGCCTCATAGATTTTACGGAGCGCATGTCTCCTCTGGGAAATGCAGACGCTCAGGAATGTGCTGATTATTGCGTGACTTTATTTTCAGACCTAACCAAGAAGGTAACAATGCAAAATCTTTTCCATGACGGAGGATTTTCCAGTATGGGAATGAGTGCAAGAGCGATGCATGTTTACGATAAAAATCTTGAAGGAGATCTGCAGGATTTAAATGAAAAGGCTGACTAATATTATTTCAAAAGCATTATACCATTAAGACTTAGCCAACTGTTTGTAACTGGTGGAAGCATATACTAGTTGTTATCAGTACTTATGGTGAATACATAATTAGGGCTTTGGTAATACTCTCGATATTTTCTTTTAAAAGTTAACTTTTTTAATTGTTTTTTATATTTTTGCAGCCTCCAATTGGAGAGGTAATTTACTGCATGGGCAATGGAGGGTAAATCATCATAATTAGGCGAGGTAGCTCAGTTGGTTAGAGCGTCGGATTCATAACCCGGAGGTCCCGAGTTCAATTCTCGGTCTCGCTACAAAGGAGTCATCAATACTGGTGACTCTTTTTTTTGTCTTAAACTCTAGTATCACCTATGTTTCTTATACCTTATAAGTTTATTCTTATATTTGGGCTAATCTAAAACAAGCAAAATGAGAGTATTAAAGGTTTTAAGTCTGTTATTATTTACATTATTAATGGTTACTTGTAATACTGATGATGATGTGCAACCACAAACGGAGCAATGGTTATATGCGCATACTGCCTCTCAAGGCATAGCAACCAGCAGCACAACCTTTGTTATGCCAGTAACTGATGATATTTTTGGTTTCACTGATAGACCATATCGTAAATCAAAGTATATAAGCGGAGATGAATTTGCATCCTACTGGAATGATTATGATGATGTAAATAGTTTTAAACTAGACCCACCCAATGCAGTATTAACCTATGTAGATGGCGATGAAATTAAAGAGCTAGAAGTTGTTATTACAGATGCAACTTTTGATAATAGTAACATTACATATACCATTGATAATACTAGCTTAACAAACAATGAAACCTTTGATGATGCTAGTTTATTTGTAGATGGTAATGGGCCTATCAGCAAAATTTATTTAGCCTCTAATGGACTAACCGTTAAGGCAAGTGCCAAGGCAATAGCAGGAGATAAAGGAAAAATAAATGGGGTTACTTATACTGTAGTTGACAAATCAACTTTAACCACAATGATTAATAACGGAGATGATGTTACCAAAGTGTGTACTTCTTTAATAACTGAGATGAGTAATATGTTTACAGAAGTTCCAGATTTCAACCAAAAAATAGGTACTTGGGATGTGAGCAATGTGACTACTATGTATGGTATGTTTGATGGTGCCGGTTTTAATCAAGATATAAGTAATTGGGATGTGAGTAGTGTGACTAATATGGGTTCTATGTTTTCTTATACTATGTTTAATCATGATATAAGTAATTGGGATGTTAGTAGTGTGACTAATATGAGTTATATGTTTGATGGTGCCGGTTTTAATCATGATATAAGTAATTGGGATGTGAGTAGTGTGACTAATATGAATGGTATATTTGCTGGGACTAATTTTAATGGTGATATTAGTTCTTGGAATGTTAGTAATGTGACTAATATGGAAGGTATGTTTAATCTGAACGATGATTTTAACCAAGATTTAAGTTCTTGGGATGTGAGCAGTGTGACTGATATGGGTTCTATGTTTAGTCAAGCCGATAATTTTAATGGAGATATTGGTTCTTGGGATGTGAGTAAGGTGACTAATATGAGATGGATGTTTTATCAGGCTACTATTTTTAACCAAGATATTAGTTCTTGGAATGTGAGTAGTGTGAAGAATATGAGTTATATGTTTGATGAAGCTTTTGCTTTTAATCAAGATATTGGTTCTTGGGATGTGAGTAATGTCACTCATATGGTTTATATGTTTGAAGGTGATCCTGGGAAGGTGACTAATTTTAACCAAGACTTAAGTTCTTGGAGTGTTTCAGGTGTTACACAATGTGATGGTTTTAGTGCTTACGCTACATCTTGGACAAAACCAAAGCCTAACTTCACTAACTGTAGTCCTTAACTCTAATCCAATTAATAGATTATAAACCATTGCATTAATTGTAAGGGTATTATATTACAAGTATCACCTATGTTTTTTATACCCTAATAATTTTACTGACAAGGCATTTGTGAAATAAACAGATTAGATAAATAAAAGTAATATAGACATACATATAAGTTAGCAAAAATTAAAGACAGGTTTAACCAATAAATAATAAACAATATGAAAAAATCAATTTTAATTCTTTTTACAGTAGTATTTGCAATAACAAGTTGCAGTAAAGACGATGACCCAGTAGATAACACTACTGTACCGACATTAACCACCTTAGCCATAACAGACATAACGACCACAAGTGCAACAAGTGGTGGCGATATTACAGCTACAGGAGAAGCAGACATTACCGCAAAAGGCGTATGTTGGAGCACCACACAAAACCCAACCATATTAGATTTTGCCACAGATGAGGGCAATAACCCAAGCAATTACACCAGTAATATAAGTGGTTTAACAGCAAACACTACTTATTATGTACGGGCTTATGCCACCAATAGCAAAGGAACGGGCTATGGGAATGAACTAGAATTTGTAGCAGAAAACATTTTTCCTGGTATAAAAGTAGCCGTAGCAGGCGGTACTTTTACAATGGGAAAAAATGGTTTACCCTATCCCGATGCAGAGCCAGAACACAGCGTAACGCTAAGTGATTTTAGTATAAGTAAATACGAAATTACCAATGCCCAATACGCTACTTTTATGAACGACATAGATGCCAATATAGATGGTAGTTTCAATGGTGTAGAATATTTAGATATGAACGATATGCATATACAAATAAGCCATACAAGTGGTAGTTTTATAGCAGATGCGGGCAAAGAATACAATCCTGTAATGGAAGTAACTTGGTTTGGTGCTAAGGCGTACGCCGAACATTACGGAGGCAGACTACCAACAGAGGCAGAATGGGAATTTGCTGCAAAAGGAGGTAACAGTAGCAGTGGCTACACCTACTCTGGCAGTAATACTATAGGTGTTGTTGCTTGGTACGATATAAATTCAGGAGGTGCTACGCACCCAGTTGGCGGTTTCATCCTTGGGAATGAATTAGGATTACACGATATGAGTGGCAATGTATCTGAATGGACAAACGATTGGTATGATTTTAACTATTACAGCAGCAGCCCAAGTAACGATCCACAAGGACCTGCAATGGGTGAATACCGTGTTATTCGTGGCGGTAACTATGACGCGGGTGCCATCATGTGCGGTGTTGTCATACGTTTCGCCGATTTTCCCAATGCTGCCCACTCAGATATGGGCTTCCGCCCGGTGTTTGTCCCATAGTTCAATTTTGCTGTTGGCTTTTCTTTTTGAGCTAAGCGGAGCTAAGAGTATGCTCTTGCTTAAAAGTGAGGGAGGGGCGACCGAGGGATAAGCAAAAGAAGGTAAAACAAATACCGCAAAGCGGTCAAAAAAATTTAGTGAAGGTTTCACTTAAAGTGAAACCTTCACTAAATTTCAAACTTTAAAAATGCAAATAAAACTGTTTACCATACCTATAAATGAAATAGAAAGCTATAATGAGGAGTTAAACAAATTTTTGCGTACGCATAAAATTATAGAAGTAGACTTCCAATGTATTCCCATGTTGGTTCATCCATCGAAAAAGAAAAAATGGTTAAGAGAAGGAATTACGTTGGGTAACAACAAGCAAAACCAAAGCCATCTTTCCCAAGTGGGTGCAAACCCCCCTCGCTGAAGAAACCGGTTTATTTATAAACTTTTAATTTTTAAAGAGATATTATGAAAATATGTACAGTAAATTTTGATTCAGAATGGTTAAACATAGAAAAAAACCTATCAAAGATGGAAGCAGATATTTTGTCCATTTTAAAAACGCAAAAAGATGTGGATACTATTGTTTTTCCAGAGTTAAATACATCAGGCTATGTGACTGAGGATAGCTTAAAAAGTGTTGCTGAGAAAAAAAATGATCAATTAATACTATCCATAAAAAAATTATCAAAAAAGCACGACATAAATCTCATTGGTGGCTTTATTGAGAAAGACAAAGGAAATTTCTATAATTCTGCATTCGTAATAAATAAAAAAGGAGAACTTGTAGCAGTTTATAGGAAAAATCATATGTTCACACAATCTGCAGAACCTGAGTTTTATATGCCTGGTAATGAGATAATAATTTTTGAACTAGATGGAATCAAATGTGGAATGTTTATTTGCTTTGATATTAGATATCCAAGGTTATTTGAGGCATACAAAAAGCAAGGTGTAGAATTGATGTTTGGGATTTATGCCTGGCCAAAAGGAAGAAGCAAGAAAGAGATCTTTAAATTTTTAGTAAAAGCCAGAGGACATGAAAATCAATTTTTTGTTACAGCAGTTAATCACTCAGGGAAGGATAAAAATGCTATTTATGAATCCGATCATTTATCTGTAAATCCACTTGGTGAAGAGATTGGTGAATCACAGGGCAACTATAATTTCGTGGAAATAAATAAAAGCCTTGTTAAAGAAATAGAAGAATTTCTTCCATTAAAAGATGGCTGGAAAGAAAATTACGAATACAATAAATAGGAGTTTTTAAACCTGAAGTAATTCTAAGGTTTATGTAACAACATGTGATTACATATTTCTTATCAATAAATAGAAATAATTTCATTACATTTGAGACTGACTATAAAGTTTAGATCATGGTAGTACCAAAACTATTGATATTTACACACACGTATAAAAAAAATTTCTTGCAAATATCTCCAGACCTTTAGACTGCTATTTAGACCCTAATAAACTCACTGACAATGTATCTACGAAATAAACAGATTAGATAAATAAAAGTAATATACACATACATATAAGTTAGGCATAAGTTTAAAAACTATTGAAAAATATAAAATATGAAATTAGAAAAAATATTAGGGAATTTAAATTCATTAGAGAAGCTTTCATTCATTAAAATAATTGATAATATAATTGTTAACAGTCCAAAAAATTCAAAATCTATTGACAAAATACTTGCTGAGACTGATAACACAGTTTTAAAGAATCTTGACAACGTAATAATTTCGAAAATTTTTAACCTAGTAGAAACTGAATTTTCTCAGTTAATTAAATCTGAATTTGTAAATACTTCTTCTCAACTAGATATCTTAACGGACATTATAACTAGAGATGGTAATTGTATTATGAAACAAGATTGGTTTTCAAGACTATACGAAACTGAATTACAAACAATAAATAAAAAAACAAAAAGCCTACAAAAAGACATAGAAAACCCAAAATCTGAGATAACTGAAGACAGAAAAAGGGACTATAAAATATATCAATCTTGTGTTCATACTGCTTTTCATAACGACATTCAAAATAACCGTGAACCAAAGATAACAGATGATGAATTATCAATTTTATTGACATTATCAAATCAGTTGGAACTATCTCAAGAAGAAACTAAATTGATTAACTACTTAATTCTTCCTGCTAAAAAAGGAGAAATTGTCAATGTTATTTCTCAATTAAAAAACTTAGGCGTGATTTTCTACGCTAAAAAAACAAGTACCATATACGTAGCAGACGAGATGGTACGTTTAATTCGTAAGATAAGAGAGAAAGAAATTGCAGATAAATTTTTCAGAAGATCATTAAGGTCCTTTAAAGGATCTCAAATTAATTTAATCGCTCGCAAACATAATATAGACAGGAAATTAACTTATGAACAGAAAATAAAAGAAATTATAATTGAAGGTATTTCTTTTTCGGGTGTTCTAACTAAGGACATACATAAAGAAGGCATAAACGTTTCTGAAAAGAAATTTTTTTTAAATGAGTTTTGGAGTAAAAACTTAAATCTGTCACCAGCACTTAAAGGAACAACATTAGAAGATAAGTTAGACAATATCATTTCTCATTTTGAAGCAATTGAAAAAGACGAAAAAGTTGGTATATCAATTGACGGTTATGAGAAATTATTAATTGAACTAGATGAGACATTACCTAAATTAAACAAACAAGTTAAAGATGAATTTGAACTACAAGACGAGTATATACTAAAAAGTAATTTACTATTAGATTATAACATTAAGCCAAGAGATATTTTAGAAATTATTTCGTCTAAAGAATTAGAGAAGTTTTGTAAATCTAGAGAGATAAAAACTAGAGGAAATGACATTGAAAATATACTTGACGCCTATAAAGATTCAGAAAATCTTTATCTGGAAAATTATGTGAATATTGGTTTCAGAGATTTGAACGCCTTAAAAGAAAACGGAATTTCTATTAAAGAAGCTGTTTTAGGCGTAAAATTTGAAGATTTAACAAAATCGATTTTCGCACAATTAGGTTTTAATGTTGATGAAAAACTGAAAAAGCAACTTAATACAAAAAAAGACAAAATTGATATTCTACTAAATTTAGGGAATAATGAACTGATTTTAATAGAATGTAAAACAATTAAAGAAAGTGGTTACAACAAATTCAGCTCTGTTTCAAGACAGATGAAATCATACACCGGTCTTGCAAAGTCTAAAGACTGCAAAATCATAAAATCATTATTAATCGCACCTGACTTTAGCGATGATTTTATAAATGACACTGAATTGGAATACGATTTAAATTTATCTTTAATAACTGCAACTTCATTAATCAAAATTTTAGAAGGTTTTAAAAACTCTAAGAAGCATAAACAGTTCCCATATAAGTTACTAATGAGAGATGTATTAATTAAAGAAGATAGAATAATTAAAGCTATGGGTAAATAAACCTATGCCTAACAAAACCTAAACTGCATTAAAACGCAGCATAGCTAAAACGTTGTGTGTAATTCAAACAA
>Ga0233446_1001535_pt1 | contig 16912 bp, 17 predicted proteins | sample SI_124_October20_4_FD_182780 | JGI IMG/M metagenome (GOLD analysis project Ga0233446, IMG submission 182780) | Seawater microbial communities from Saanich Inlet, British Columbia, Canada - SI_124_October2016_120_MG | ecosystem: Environmental > Aquatic > Marine > Inlet | place: Canada: British...
GGCTCTGGCAGCAAAAATTGATAAAAAAAGTCACAAAATATTTGTTGTGATGAGCGATGGTGAGTTAGATGAGGGTTCAAACTGGGAGGCCTTTATGTTTGCGGCACATCATGGGCTTAATAATTTAACAGCAGTTATTGATAGAAACAAACTGCAAAGCATGAAAACAACAGAAGAGACGTTATCTCTAGAACCATTACGAGACAAGTTAATAGCCTTTGGATGGAATGTTATTGAAGTAGATGGTCATAATCATAATGAATTATTTTCAGCTATAGATAGCGACACTAAAAAACCAAAAGTAATCATTGCTAATACGATTAAAGGTAAGGGTGTATCTTTCATGGAAAATGAAATTTCATGGCATTATCGGACTCCAAAAGGAGAGTTGTTTGACCAAGCAATGAAAGATCTTGGAGAAAGGACATGAGAGATGCGCTAATGAAGTCCCTGTTTATGTTGGCCGAAAAAGACCCAAACTTAATGCTGCTTACTGGAGATTTAGGTTATGGTGTATTTGAAGAATTTGAAAAAAAATACCCTAGTCAATATTTAAATGTCGGTTTTAAGGCTAAACTTATTTTAACTAAAGGTCACGTAAATTTTATTTGCGATAAGACAATCAAAATACTTTTTTAAATCAAAATATGGAATCTATTTATAGAATAAATGATAATTTATACAAATTAGTTCATAAAACTTATGATGATGACTTGTTTGGAGCCAAAGTATACGAGTTGCTTGAATCAAAAAATGAATTAGGTTTAACTATTAATAGCGCTGAAGACCTTTCGAAGGATTTAAATAAGTTAAGCTTTTGTACATTTAGAGGAGCCTATAACTTAAAAGTTATTCATTTTTTAGAAGATAATAATTTTCGATTTGTTGATGATTTTTTACATTTAAGATTAAAAAAGAAGGAATATAATCCCTTTAAAATTTCTTCAACAAAAAATGTGACCAAGGTTTTAGGAAGGCCAAGTGATAATATCATTAAGGATCTTGTCGATTTGGAAAAATCTGTGCATGATTTTTCTACTTTTCAAGCAGATTATCGTATAGAAAATAATATTTCAGCAGAAAGGAATGCCATAAGAGTAAAATCATATTTTAATAACCCAAACCATTTAATCTATTTGCATATAGATCCTAAAAGTAAGGAAATAAATGGATTTCATCAATGTGTTAAAGGTGTAAATCATGTGTTATTTACCAATACAGCCGTTAAAAAAATAAATCAATCTTTTGACCTTGTAGGGCTAAAACTTTTTGCAGCTGCACATGAAGATATTTTTAAAGACAGCGATATCAATTTTATTGATTCCGGTTGTGGCTTTAATAATAAAAGTAGCTTAAGGCTGCATTTAGGTTTTAATTATTCTATTTATAATAGGGAAATCCATTTCAGGAAAATAAAAAATTAATAATATGAAAAAATTTAATCAAATTTCAGTTGGGGATAATGCTCAGTTAGTTCATAAAATTACACTAAACGATGTTGAAAAATTTATCAATTTAACAGGAGATGATAATAAGCTACATTTTGACAATGGTTTTGCCCGTAAAACAGAATTTAAAAAACCAGTTGTTCATGGAATGCTTGGAGCCTCTTTCATTTCTACCCTGATAGGGACAAAGTTGCCGGGTGATGGTGCCTTATGGTATTCGCAAACACTTGAGTTTTTACGACCTGTTAGAATTAATGATACAATCACTGTGTATGCAGAAGTAAGCTCTAAGAATGATAAATTAAAGTCGATTGAGCTTAAGGTAGAGATAAGAAATCAAAACAAACATATTGTTACAAAGGGAATTTCAAAAGTAAAAATTACCGAACTTGAAATCAATGAAAAAATAAGTAAAGTTTTAGATCATACTAAAACCGCATTAGTTTTAGGCGCAACTGGTGGCGTTGGAAAAGAGACAGCATTAAAACTTGCCGATGACGGTTTTAATATAATATTACATTATTTTAAAAATGAATCAGAAGTTAAAAATATAGAAAAGATAATTAAAGAAAAGAAAAGAAAAGTAATTTATTTAAAGGCTGATTTACTACATAATGATCAAATAAATGACTTGGTAAGCAATATTTTTAGACATTTCTCCATTCTGGATGTTGTAGTTAACTGCGCCACTACAAGCGTTCCTAATGTTAAATTTACAGACTTAGAATGGAGTTTGGTTCAACAGCATCTTGATATTAACATTAAGGCTAATTTTTATATAATTAAGAAGCTACTTCCTCACTTTGAAAAGCAAAAATTTGGAAAAATAGTATTGTTAACAAGTCAAGCTACAGAAACTCCAACAACAGAATGGAGTTATTACATTACAAGTAAAACCGCTTTAAATGGATTTGTTAAATCTCTTGCACTGGAGCTTGCTTCAATAGGAGTAAATATTAATCTAGTGTCCCCAAGCCTTATAGATACTGACCTGGTTTCAGATATACCTAAAAAAATAAAAATGTTAATTGAGGCGAAAACACCATTAAAAAGATTGTGTACAACCAAAGATGTGTCAAATGCAATTTCATTTTTAGCCTCATCAGAAAGTAGCTTTATAACAGGAGAGACGATTAGATTAAATGGCGGTCAAGTTATGATATGAAAAATTTAAAATTCCACGAAATTGTAAAAAATAATAAAGAGTTGAATACTTTATTTGATGAGAATCAAAAAAAAATAAATATATCAATATTAAGTAATATATCTATACATCAATTAAAGCCAATAATTGAATACAACTTTAGGTCTAATAATTTAAATGTGGATGTTACTGTAAAAGAATACGACAATATTCTACAAGAGTCAAGTAGAATAAATAAAGACGATATTGCAATTGTTTTTTGGGAATTGATTAATATTATTGAAAGCTTTCCTTTTGAGTTTATTAATTATAACGCTAAGATGAGAAGCGCTTTTTTTGAAAAAATAACTGGTGAATTAAATTTATTATTTAATAATTTAGAAAATAATAAATCTGTATTTATAAATAAATTTTCTGATACATGCTTTACAAATAACCATGTTAGCCACCATCAATATCATGCTTTTATTGAAGAGTTAAATAACTATTTAATAAAAAACAAACCCGCTAACTTTATTGTTATTGATGTTACTGGTGTATTCAAAGATATTGGCATAACTAATTCAATTGATTTTCGTTCTTACTATCACTCCAAAACCCTTTATACAATTTCATTTTATAAAGAATATATTCAATATTTAAATCCGTATATTTTCTCAATCCTAGGAAAGTCTAAAAAAGCCATAATATTTGATTGTGACAACACATTATGGGGAGGAGTAGCCGGTGAAGATGGTTATTTGAATTTAGAACTTTCAGAAAAACATAAAAATGGTAAATATTTTAAAGAGATTCATTTATTGATAAAAAATCTTATTTCAAAAGGAGTAATTGTAGGAATTTGCAGTAAAAATAATTTTCAAGATGTGGCCGATGTATTTGAAAAAAGAGAAGATTTCTTGCTAGAGTTTGATGACTTTACAATTAGAAAAATTAACTGGGAAGACAAGGCGAAAAATTTAATTGAAATTTCAAAAGAATTAAATATTGGAATCGATTCCATGGTTTTTGTAGATGATTCTGAATTTGAAATTGGCTTAATAAATACACTGATAGCAGAAATTAAAACTGTTAAAGTGCCAAAAAACTTATTCGAATATCCTGCTATAATTTCAAAAAAAACCTCACTTTTCTTTGATATAAGTAACTCTTCCGAAGATAAAATGAGGAATCAAATGTATAAGCAGGAAGGAATAAGAAAGAAACTTTTAACTGCTAATGAAAGTATGGATGACTATATAAATAAGCTTGGTATTAAAATTGAATTTTCAAATAAAGACGAGGAGTGCTTGGAAAGAATTGCTCAATTGACACAAAAAACAAATCAATTTAATTTTACAACTAAAAGGTATACTGTTAACGATATTAAGTTTTTCTTTAATTCAAGTAGTTATGATGTTGTGAGTATCAGAGTTTCGGATAATTTTGGAAATTTTGGAGTAACGGGATTATGTATTTTAAATTACGAGTCTAATATTTGTCAAATAGATTCTTTCTTGATGAGCTGCAGAATTTTAGGGAGAAATATTGAACACGTTTTTTTAGATGAATTATTTAAATTTGTAACCACTAAAAGAAAATTTAAACTTTTATCTGCAACTTACAATAAAACAAAAAAAAATATTCAAGTCGAAAACTTCTTTGAATTAAAAGGATTTGAAGTTATTTATAAAAGTGATGAATCGAAAAAATATCAAATGAAAGTTAAAAATTACAACATGAAAACCAAATACAATATAGCAACATTATGGAAGAAAAAGTAAAACAAATATTAGCAGATTTATTTTCAATTGAAAAAAATAAAATACACTCTAAATTTAGTCCATTAGATGCAGATGACTGGGATTCTTTTGGACATTTAAATGTAGTAATTGCACTTGAAGAAGAGTTCGAGATAACACTAGATGAAGAGCAAATTTCAGATATGAAAAATTTTGAATTAATAATTTTAATTCTTAATGAGTTGCTTGAAGAAAAAAATAAATAGAAACAAACTACAAAGCATGAAAACAACAGAAGAGACGTTATCTCTAGAACCATTACGAGACAAGTTAATAGCTTTTGGGTGGAATGTTATTGAAGTAGATGGTCATAATCATAATGAATTATTTTCAGCTATAGATAGTGACACTAAAAAACCAAAAGTTATCATTGCTAATACGATTAAAGGCAAAGGCGTGTCTTTTATGGAAAATGAAATTGCATGGCATTATCGCACCCCAAGTGGAGAATTGTTTGATCAGGCAATGAAAGATCTTGGAGAAAAGACATGAGAGACGCATTGATGAAGTCCCTGTTTATGTTAGCCGAAAAAAATTCAAACTTAATGCTGCTTACTGGAGATTTAGGTTATGGCGTATTTGAAGAATTTGAAAAAAAATACCCTAGTCAATATTTAAATGTTGGTGTTGCAGAGCAAAATATGATGGGTGTTGCAGCTGGACTTGCCTTGGAAGGTAAAATAATTTTTACTTATTCTATAGGAAACTTTCCAACCCTTAGATGCTTGGAGCAAATTAGAAACGATGCTTGTTACCACGAATTAAATATTAATATTATTGCTACTGGAGGTGGATTTAGTTATGGTGGATTGGGCATGTCACATCATGCAACTGAGGATCTTGCAATTATGCGTGCATTACCTGGGGTTACTGTAGTTTCACCATGCACAGAAAGAGAAGCGGAACTTGCTACAATTGAGCTAAGTTTGCGTAAAGGAGTTGGTTATTTAAGAATTGATAAGACAAAAGCTGAGCTCACTAGTGATTTTGCCAATTTTAAAATTGGCAAAGCAAGGATTCTTGTCAAGGGTAGTGATTATACAATTTTTGCAACAGGCGGCATTGCAGGAGAGGCAGTTAAGGCGTCTAAAATTTTAGAAGAATTTAAAATATCTTTAAAGGTTGTAAGCATGCATAGCTTAAAACCTTTAGACGCTAAATTTATTCAAAATGAAATAAAAAGCAAGAAAGGGATTATAGTAATTGAGGAAGGTGTGTTAATTGGCGGTTTGGGAAGTGCAATTTGTGAGCTATGCATAGATGCCGGCATAACCGTAAATAATTTCAAACGATTGGGTATTGATGATCATTATTCATCAGAAGTAGGATCGCAAAATTTTCTACGGAGTAAGTACAAACTGAATTCGAAAGCAATTGTAAAGGAAGTGCTAGAGTTTGTTAAAAATTAAATAAAAGTATAATAATTATGAAAAATGCAATTTTAGGTGTAACTAGCCAAATGGTATGATATTTAATTTTGTCTTTTATCAAGTGTTAATATTGGTGCAGGTGTGCACTTTTTCTTTTTACTAAAAGTTTAAAATCCTGGTGTATTTTTTGGTGATCCAGTAAGAAATAAAAGCTAGAAGTGAAAAATTATCGGAGTTAGAGAGGAGATTTCTAAAGAATAATGAATAATAAATTAATACTTACAGCCGGACCAAGCATAACAGAAAAAGAAATATCTTATGTTACAGATGCTGTTACAAATGGATGGAATGAAAATTGGAATGGTTATATTACTCGATTTGAAGATGAATTTGCCAAATATATTGGTGTTGATAATGCAATAACCACATCTAGCTGCACTGGCGCATTACATTTGGGGCTACTTGCTTTAGGCATTGGACCAGGTGATGAAGTAATTGTACCCGAGATTACTTGGGTAGCAACAGCATCTGCAGTTGCTTATGTAGGTGCCACACCAGTTTTTTGTGATATTGAGGAAGGCTCATGGTGTATGAGTGTCAAATCAGCAGAAAGCTTGATTACTTCAAAAACTAAAGCTATCTTTCCTGTTCATTTATATGGCCATCCTGCAAATATGCCAGAGGTAATGGGACTTGCCAATAAGTACAACCTTAAGGTAATTGAGGATGCTGCGCCATCAATAGGTGCTGAAGTAGGGGGGCAAAAGACAGGCTCTTTTGGAGATGTTGCAGGTTTTAGTTTTCAAGGTGCTAAGATTATGGTAACTGGCGAAGGTGGAATGCTAGTTACAAACAATCAGTCAATATTTGATCGTGTAAAGTCTTTAGGGGACCATGGAAGAAATCCTAAATATCCGTTAGCTGCTGTTGAAGTTGGTTATAAATATAAGATGTCAAATTTACAAGCTGCATTAGGATTGGCTCAAATAGAGCGAGTTGACGAGTTAGTGAACAGAAAAAGAGAAATTAATGCGTTATATAATAAACTGTTGGCTGGCAATGACAGGATTAAGGTTTCTTCCGAGCTAAAAGGTTGTAAAAGCATACATTGGATGACATCTATAGAGCTTGTTGGGGCTTCATTTAAAGATCGCGAGAGCTTCATGCAAAAATTGAAAGAAAATATGATAGACTCTCGCCCGGTGTTTAGTCCGATGAGTAGTCTGCCAATGTTTGAAAAATGTGCAGAAAATCCAATTTCTTATCGTATTGGATTGTCAGCGATTAACTTGCCTAGTGGGCATAACCTCTCAGATGAAGAGATCGAATATATATCAAATGTAATTTTATTTTTAATAAAAGATTGATCATTTTGAATATCTATAAATTTATTTCAAATGTCAGATAGTAGCTTATGTACGCCAATGAGGCTAATATTATTTTTTTCTTGCTCTTGTTCCTGTCCAAATAAGACCTATTAGGAGTTGGCTTTAGTCAGTAAGAATATTACGTAAAGTTATCCAAACAACGGAGGTTCAATTTTGAAAATTAAAAGGCTAATTATTAAATTGTTAAATATAATAATTATTAAATGTTGCCTGGATCAGTATATAAAAATACTAACTAATAAAAAAGATGCATATTACGCTAAGAGGGAGAGACTTCTTGTTTATCTAAAAACTGATTTACAGAAATGGGATTTAAATTCACTAAAAACTAATTTACAGAAATATTCATTGGTTGATGATATAAAGATTGAGAATGACGTGGTTAATAGACTAGTGACAAATAACCACACCATCCTTCCAGAGGTGATTCAGTTTTTTAGTAAAAGTAAAATAAAATTTAAAGACGTGCCTTTAAATATATACAAATTTCCAAAAGCAATTGTAACTTTTGGCTCAGATGTTATTAGGCTTAATGAAGGTGAGTGCTATTGGTATAAAAGCAAACAACATTTTATGTATAAAACCATCCCCGCTGATAAAGATTTATATTTGTATGATAAGCAAGACAAAAGTGTTCTTCTTGCAAAAGCAAGATATGATACAAAAAGATTAACCAAGGTCGTTTCTCTTGTTGGTGCGCTAGATAATTCTTGGGCACATTTTTTAGTAGAATACCTGCCGAAACTAAAAATAGTAAAAAAGTATTACTACAAGGAGGGGTTAACAATATTGATTCCAAAATCACTCGATGAAAATTGTAAAGAAATGGTGAAATTTATAAAATCACCACATTGGAATATATACGAACTGGAAAGACATGACTCTGTGACTTGTGAAGATTTATACTACATCGATAATACATCGTGGATAACAGACCATAGTGAAACACTTATACTTGGTGATACAATGCTATATAAAGTGGCTTTGGAAACGCTTAAAGATTTTGCTTTAAATTATCAAAAAGCATATATTAAACTAGAGCAAAAATCAAGGAGAATATATTTAAGAAGATCCAATACATATAGGTCATTAAAAAATATTAGTGAAGTAGATGCTCTTTTGGAAAAATATGACTTTAAGGTTATATATGGACATGAGTTGACACTTAAAGAAAAATCAAAAATATTTTCTCAAGCTGAAATTATAGTGGGTCCTGGCTCTAGTGGATTTGTTAATATTATTTTTTGTCAAAAAGATGCAAAAATTATAAGCTTTATAAATAAAAATAGAGTATGGGATACTTATTTACCAACAATTGGAGATGCATTTGATTTAAATTTTAAATACTTGCTGTCAAACAAAGAGGAGGATATTAATGACCCTCATACTTCATATAGTATAGATGTGTCAATGCTGGAAGAAGAAATTATACGCAGTCTTAATTTAATTAAAGGTGAAACGAAGTGAGTTTAATTAAAAAAATCAGCTTCAAGTCTTTGGGGGATGGGCGTGGATCGCTTATTGCTTTAGAGGGTAACAAGGGTGTGCCATTTGATATTAAGCGAGTTTACTATATCTTTGATACAAAACAGGGTGTTTCACGCGGATTTCATGCGCATCGAAATCTAAAGCAAGTTGTAGTTTGCGTAACAGGCAGTTGTCGTTTTGTTTTGGATAATGGTAAACAGCGTGGGGAAATTGTACTCAAAAAACCAACAATAGGCCTTTTAGTTGAGGGTTTAATTTGGCGGGAAATGTACGACTTTAGTCCCGATTGCGTCTTGATGGTATTGGCAAGTAAACATTATGATGAAAATGATTATATAAGAAGTTATAGTGATTTTTTAAAGGAGGCGGAAAGGTGATAGTTGAAAATTTATCATATGAAGAATATAAAAATCTAAAGTTGGTAAGTCATTTTTTTAATTCTGTAAATTTTATAAACCATAACAAATATAAGTGCGATGAAGTTCAATATTTGGTTTTTAAAGATTCAAAAGTAAGGTTTGGCCTGGTTATTGGCATTAAAGATGGCATAATTTACACACCATTTTCAGCTCCTTTTGGCGGGTTTTCTTATAGTAAAAATGATATAAAGCATCATATGTTTTCTAAAGCGGTAAAAGCTTTAAAAGAATACTTATTACTTAATAATTTCAAGAGAATGAGTATCTTCTTGCCTCCTTCTATTTATGACGAGCAAAATAGTGCGAAAATTATTACAGCTTTATTAATGGGTGGATTCTTGATTGATTTTGTTGACATTAATCATAGTTATAATTTAAGAAAGTTTAATTCAAACTACATAGATAAAGTACAATATGGCGCAAAAAAATCACTTAAGATTTCTCTATCAAAAAGCCTGAAATTTACATCATGTATTTCTATAGAAGAAAAAACAACTGCATATGATATTATAAAAAAAAATCGATCCCAAAGAGGGTTCCCATTAAAATTAAAATTAAAGGATGTACTAGAAACGGCTAATTTAACTGAGTCATATTTTTTTATTGTTTCCAAGCAGGATGGGGAGCCTATCGCTTCTGCGATTTGCTACGAAGTTCAAAATGATGTAGTACAAGTGATTTATTGGGGTGGTTTGGTAGAGTATGGTGAATACAAGCCAATAAATTTTTTGTCGTATAAAATTTTTGAATACTTTAAAGGCATCGGCTATCAAACTGTAGATATTGGCCCATCTTCTGAGCGAGGAGTTGTAAATTTTGGCCTTTCAGAGTTTAAGGAAAGTATAGGGTGTGATAAGCACTTAAAAATAAATTTTACTATTAAAGGAAGGTGAATTATGCTGGAAAAAGAAGTCTATTTTAATAAAAATTATGAGGCTATAGAATTTTGTAAAAAGTTTGAATCTAAAGATAATGAAGTTAAAAGATATGTACTTGGAAGAAATGCATACGCTCAATTTTTGGCTAGTAAATTATATCTTGATGGTTATATAGATGACTATACTGAAGATAAGGAGTTTAAGGGAGTAAAAATTTTAAAAACTCAAGAATTACCAGAAAACAGTATGGTAGTAGTATGTAGCTTAGATAGAATTAAAACAGTTAGCAAGAAACTAAAAGAATTAAAAATATATCACCTTGATTATTATGCCTTTTATAAATACACAAGTCTTAAATTAAGGCCAATAGAGTATTGGAATGGTTTTGAAAATGACTACAAGGTTAATTTTGAAGAATATCAAAATATATATAACAAACTTAGAGATGATGATTCAAAAAATACACTTAATAAATTAATTAATTTTAGACTTGCTTATGATGTGAGTTTTATGTCTGATTTTTCTTTTAGAATAGATAAACAATATTTTGAGAGTTTTTTGAACATAGATGATAATAGTGAAGCAGTGTTTGCTGACGTTGGCGCTTACGATGGACAGACAACGATTGATTTTATAAAAAGATATCCAAATTATTCAAGTGTTCATTTATTCGAGCCAGATTATGAAAATTATAAAATAGCTGAATTTACATTAAAAAATTATAAAAATATTCATATGTATAACAAGGGCTTATCTAATAAAAAGGACAGACTTAAATTTGAATGTTCATTAGGTCAATCTAGCAAAGTAAGCGACAGTGGAACGAATTTCATAAATGTGGATAGGTTTGATAATATAGTCAGTAGTGTAGTTACATTTATTAAAATGGACATTGAGGGGGCTGAAGAAGAGGCTATAAAAGGAATGGCCTCAAGTATTTTGAAATATCATCCAGTAATGGCAATAGCTGTTTATCATAGGTTTGATGATTTTAGGAAGATACCAAAGTTAATTTTATCAATAAGATCTGATTATGATTTATTTTTAAGGCACTATACAGAAGGCTTAGGTGAAACTGTAATGTATTTTGTGCCCAGAGAGTCAAATCTATGAGAGATATTCAAGACTACTCATGTAAGTATATTTCAAATGAAATTTCATTTGAAACTTATCAAGTAAAATTTAGAAGACTAAAAGTTATTGAGCAGATTAAGAAATATAGCCATAATACAATTGTTGAAATTGGGTGTGGCACAGAACCACTTTTTGAATATTTTAATCACTATAAGAAAATGGTAGTAATTGAGCCTAGTGATATTTTCTTTAAAATTGCCACTGAAAAGGCACTTAAAAAAAATAATATAAAGTTAATTAATTCGTTTTTTGAAGATGTTGACTTACTGAAAGAAAATATTGACGTTATTTTATTAAGTAGTTTGTTGCATGAAATAAAAGACACAAAATTATTTTTAAAACAAATTTTGTCTAAATGCTCAGAAAGTACTGTGATCCATATTAACGTTCCAAATTCAAATTCTTTTCATAGATTATTAGCATGCGAAAGTGGCTTGATTGATAACCCTAGTGAGTTTTCAGATAATAATCATCAATTTCAAGTTAATAATGTGTTTGATTTAGACTCTCTTGAAGAGTTGGTAAGATGTGTTGGTTTTGAAGTTTTAGATAAAGGCTCATACTTTGTAAAGCCTTTTACACATGGGCAGATGAAAAATGTAATTGATAATAATATAATAGATGTAAATATATTAAATGGATTAAATAAAATGATCAAATATATGCCGAATCTTGGGTCAGAAATATTTGTCGATGTCAGAATAAAAACATTGTGAAGTTTTTAGACCTAAAGACTGTAAATGCTCAATATAGAGCTGAATTAATTAAAGCCTGTACCAATGTAATTGACAGTGGCCACTATATTCAAGGCGCTCAAGTTGAAGCGTTTGAACGTGAGTTTGCAGATTATTGTGGAACTAGGCATTGTATTGGCGTTGCCAACGGTTTAGATGCATTAATTCTAACCTTACGCGCATGGAAAGAGATGGGCAAGCTAAAAGAGGGTGACGAGGTTATTGTGCCTTCTAATACCTATATCGCTAGTATTTTAGCCATTACTGAAAATCGTCTAGTGCCAGTATTGGTAGAGCCAGATGTCACAAGTTATAATTTATGCCCTAAAAATACCGAAACCGCTATTACTTCAAAAACCAAAGTGATTCTAGCCGTGCACCTATACGGTCAACTTGCTGATATGCCCGCCATTATGGATATTGCTAAGCGCCATAATTTATTGGTGCTAGAGGACTCCGCACAAGCACACGGTGCTAGTATTAAAGGTAAAAAATCTGGCAGCTGGGGAAATGCCTCAGGTTTCAGTTTTTATCCAGGAAAAAACCTAGGCGCTTTAGGCGATGGTGGGGCGGTGACTACTAATGATGATCAATTACAAAGTATTATACGAGTATTAGGGAACTATGGAAGTCATAAGAAGTATCAAAACTTATACAAAGGTGTAAATAGCAGACTTGATGAGATGCAGGCTGCAATGTTAAGAATAAAATTAAAATACCTGGATGAAGAAGTAATAAAAAGACAAGCAATAGCAGATTATTATATTAAAAATATTGACCATAAGGACATAATACTACCAAATACAAGAAAAGAAGATAATCATGTTTGGCATTTATTTGTGATAAGGGCGGCCAAAAGAAATGAATTGCAAAAATATTTACTTAGTAATGGAATTCAAACTCTAATCCATTATCCGGTAGCTCCGCATAAACAAGAGGCATATAAAGAATGGAGCAATAAAATTTATCCAACCAGTGAGTCTATACATAATGAAGTATTGAGCCTACCAATAAGTCAAGTTATGGAAAATAATGAGATCAATTATATTGTGAATACTATTAATAAGTTTAAAGGTTAATTAATGATGGAAGTTTCTATAATTACAATTACATACAATCAAAAAGAGTTTGTTAATGATACGATTGACAGTTGCTTAAAGCAAACATTTGATAAAGATAAATATGAAATTATTATTTCTGATGATGGTTCAACAGATGGTACTCAGGAAATTATTCAGGAGTATGCTAATAAATATAAAAATATTGTGCCCTTATTAAGTAAAGAAAATACAGGTATTGCTAACAATGCTAACAGGGCTTTGGCTGTAGCTAAAGGAAAGTATCTTGCACTTTTAAGTGGTGATGATATTATGCTACCAAAAAAAATTGAAACTCAAGTGGAATATTTAAAAAAAAATGATGATGTGATTGGGTGTAGTCATGATATGGAGGTTTTTAATTCAGAAACAAATCAAAAAATTGCCAAATCATCCGAATTACTTTGCAGTAGGAAAATTCCAAATAAAATGGGGATTGAATTTTTTTTTGATCATAGTATAGCGCTAATTCCATCTGCAATGATGATGAAAAGGGCCTATGTTCCAAAAAATGGTTTTAACACTCATTTAAAATATGCAAATGACTATCTTTTTGATATTGAAGTATTTGTGCAGGGGAAATTAGGCTATATAGACCAAGTGCATGGGAGATATAGAAAGCATGATCAGCAAGTTTCAAATATTTCAAAAAAAGAGGAGGATTTTGAAGAGTCTATGGTTGTTTTTGGGATAGTTCTCGCAAGATATCCACAATTATATAAATTAGTGACTAAGCATAAAAGCTCTATGATTTTATCAAACATCGTACATGCCATCAAGACAGGTAAAAGAGAAAGGGCTCTATCTTTGTCAAAATATTTAATTATTAATGGTCATTATATTAAAGGATTTTTTGGATTTTTAATCATTATATTTCTTACAAAAAAAATGATAGAGGCAGTCTATAAATCAAAAAAATTCACAAATATTAAATTTTTTTGGCGTAAATATATATTATAAATTTATGGTGATAAATAATATAATTCTTCTATATGTCACATTATTAATGCTGTTATCACAAACGGAATTTTCAAAATTTACTATTTTTTTTACAATACCGTTGTTGTTAACATTAATAATTAGAAATCCTAGAATGAATTCATTTTCTTATAGGAAGATAATGCCTTTAAATATTATTATATTTTTGGGATTTTTATCAGTAATAGTTAATTTATATGAGTATGATCCAAATTATATCGTAAAGGATATTTTTTATTTTATTCAGGCACCTATCTATATAACATTAGGAATTTTATTGTATGAAGAAATTAAAGATTATAAAAAAATTTTAAAAATTACAGTTTTATCTTCACTTGCAGTTACATTATACATATCAATTGATTTAATCCTTATTCCTGATATTATTTCTAGTTTCGGATTTCGATCACGATATGAATATACTTTATCAAATAGCGCGACATTGATAACATTTTTTATTTTATTTTACTCTCGAAAATTTAAATTTAAATTATTCAATGGTAAGATTGAGTTATTAATTATGACCCTCTCTCTCCTTTCGGTTCTTATATCATTTTCAAGAATAACTTATGTAACGTTCTTACTGATGTTGTTAATCCCATATATTGGTAAAAGTCAAATTATTTTAAAAGGCTACCTTGCGTTAGTAATAGCCATATGTTTCCTTATTTTTGGAGGGCTTTTGATGGAAGAAAAAACTCAAGGAGGAGGAGGGCAAGGCCCTGATTTTCAATCAAAAATTATGCATTCATTGGATGAAATAATGGTAAGAAATTATGATAATATAGTAGAGATAACTAACAATTGGCGTGGTTATGAAGCGAATTTGGGACTTCAAAAGTATTATAAGAGCAGTCCTATAGAGTTATTTTTTGGCCAAGGTTATGGAGCTGTTGTCCAGACACCGTATTGGGTGTTTGGAGACGCAAAAAACGGTCTTGGAGTCTTACCTATGTTTCATAATGGGTACATAACCATTCTTTTAAAAGTGGGCTTGTTTGGATTATTTCTATTTTTTATGTGGTTATATATACTTTTGAATGCGGGAGCTAGAATTGTAAAGATTGCTAATACTCCTCAACAAAAAATAATGGGCACTTTTTTACAGGCAGGTGTATTTACAATAATCTTTCAAACCCTTGTTATACATGGAATTTTTCAAACTGTGGCTCCTATGATGCTACTATTTTTGATTGGCGTTTCATTGCAAGGAATAAACACTAAAAGAGTGCGACTAAAAACTAAATAATGGAATGGAAAATACTACTTACTTAAACTCCATTTGTGTGCTAATCTTGAATTATCAATCGTATCAAGACACCATTGATTATGTGCAATGCCTTCAGAAACAAGAAAATATTCAAGTCAATATTTTGATTGTAGATAATTGTTCGCCAAATTGTTCGTTTGATATTTTAAAAAGTACATTTCGAGATGTGAAAAATATTAAAGTCATTGTTAGTGAGAGAAATGGAGGGTATGCGTATGGTAATAATTTTGGACTACATTATTTAGAGAAGGAAGATATTGATTATATTTTGATCAGTAATAATGACATAGAAATCAAAGATCCGTTATTATTGTGCAAAATGGTAGAGAGATATAAAACATTAAAAAATCCTGCATTTGTTTCACCAATAATGCATATAAATGGAATGCAGTCTCCACACCCTGCATGGAAAATACCTACATTAAAGGAAGATGTTGCTGGATCTCTTAGAATACTTGCGCTAAATATTGATACTATAACAACATATGCTATACAGAGTGGTAAGAATAGTATGCTTGTTGATTGCTTACCCGGTTCATTTTTTATGGGTAGAAAAGATATATTTTATAAGATTGGCTTAATGGATGATAAGACATTTTTATATATGGAAGAAGCTATTTTGGCTTATAAAGTAAAAATAAATAATTTGAATAATTATTTATTTATTGATTTAAAGTATGAGCATATGACATCACAAACCATATCCAATGAACTAAGTCAAATTAAAATGCGAAAACATTTGATAGATAGTAGAATTTATTTTCATAAAAAATATTTACAAACAAATATCTTTGGGCAACTCTTGTTAAAATTTCTTTTTAATGTTTGGAAAGTGGAAACTTTTTTTTATATAAAGCTTAAATCAATAATAAAAAATCAATAATGAAAACAATACTACTATTAGCTTACGCAATATCCCCAACGAGAGGTTCGGAATATTCTGTTGGATGGAATTTCCTTATTAATCTTGCAAAAAATAACAAGGTATTTGTTTTAACTGGCCTCTCAGGAGATCATATGGGAGATACTGAAGAAGTTGAGCAGTATTTCAAAGACAACCCAAGTCCCAATATTAACCTAATTGCAGTGAAACCAACGAGATTTGCAAACTTGATAAACTGGCCAAATCGTGTAGGTATTCTTGGCCCTATTTTTTATTTAGCCTTTCCCTTTTGGCAAAAAGAAGCTTATAAAATTGCAAAAGAAATTATTAAAAAAGAAAAAATAGACATTATTCATCATCTCAATCCTATTGGATTCCGTGAACCTGGCTACCTATGGAAATTAAACAAGCCATTCATTTGGGGTCCGATTGGAGGCGCACAATTTGTTAATTTAGCATTACTTAGGTATCATCCAATCAAGTCGAAAGTATTCTTTTTAATAAAAAATTTTATAAATTTTATACAATTAAATTTCAATGGGAGAATCCGTAAAGCGGCAGATAAATCTTCCATCTTGGTTTTTAGTACTGAAATTAATAGAGATAATTTTGAGAAATTTTACAATAAAATTGGCCCAATAATATCAGAGCAAGCTTCATTTAAAATCAATCCAATTTTAGTTAATAAAAAAACTGATGATAGTAATTTACTTGATATTGTGTGGATAGGTCAAATATCTTTTAGGAAAAATCTTTTTCTATTGTTTAACGCTATATCTTTAATTAAAGCTAGAAGTGGTTGGCGATTAAATATCATCGGAGATGGGGTTGGAAGAAAACAATTAGAAGAACTTGCTGATAAGCTTTCTATTTCAGATAATATTATTTGGCATGGTTCAA